>ENA-ORNT01000269-ORNT01000269.1-human-gut-metagenome-genome-assembly--contig:-NODE-269-length-38324-cov-5.582952_pt1 | contig 38324 bp, 20 predicted proteins | sample MGYA00242120_ERZ509032 | MGnify/ENA primary metagenome ERZ509032 (study PRJEB26280, sample SAMEA2338729) | human gut metagenome | biome: human gut; feature: human-associated habitat; material: faeces...
CACATCGAAATCAACGAGAGCATCGTGAAGTCGCTGTGCAAAAAGCAGAATCTGAAGTTGCTGAACCGCCTGTGGCCTTTCGGCAAAAAGCCTGCCGACGACTCTGCCCAACACGCTGCCGACCATTCCCATCAGAAAGAAATCGACACGAAAAAGGTATATGTGCTGCGATCTGTGAACGGTGTGCATAACTACAAGATTGCTCAATGCTGCAACCCGATTCCGGGCGACGACGTGGTGGGATACATCGACGACGACAACAACGTGGTGGTTCACAAAATGGACTGCGAGACGGCGACAAGACTAAAGAGCAGTTTCGGAAACCGTCTGGTGGCTACCCAAGGGGAAGAGTCGCCGCAAGTCACATCATTCATGGCTACAATCCACATCGAGGGAATCGACAGGATGGGCATCCTGCAGGAGCTGATACATGAGATTTCAATAAATATGTCTATCAACATCCGCAACCTCAACATCGAGGCAAACCAGGGCGTGTTCACGTGCAACCTTGTGGTGCGCGTGTCAGACGCTGCCATTGTTGTGAGGATGTGCCGCCAAATAAAGAAAATCAACGGTGTGAAATCAGCTGTAAGAACCAGTTAATAAAAAAAACGAGTCTATGAAAGAACTGAAAAAAGTTTTCGCCAAAAAATTCTGGATTCACGTAGCGTTCTTTGTCGCTGCCGTGGCGGTTATCCTATATTTCGTGCCCGGACGCGCCCATAAGAAATTCGTTTACGAAGTGGGAAAGCCCTGGACAGCGCCGGCTCTCTACGCTCCTGCCCAGCTGGTCGTTGGGCTCGACGCGGCTTCGGAAAAGGCGATAAAGGACAGCATCATCAATTCTTTCATCCCGTTTTTCAAACACAACACGAACATCGAGGCGGAGATCCAATCGGAAATCAGCCGGACGCCTATGCTGATGCGTAGCGAAATCAGCAATGCCGTGCGCCAAGTGTATGCCGACGGAATTGTCGAAAACAGAGTCTACGATTCTATTCAGAGCAACAAACTCCCAAGCCTGAAGGTGGTCGACAATGAAAACAGGGCGCAAACACTGTCGACCGCAAAAATGAGGTCGGCAAAAGCGGCTTATGAATATATCGACAAGCAGGTGCATGGTGTGCTGTCGATGTCGACACTGAACCTCGCCGAACTACTAAAACCGAATTACGCGGAAGACTCGCAGAGAAACAAGGAATACCTGCAGGGCGAATATGCCCGCGCAAGCATACGCGCTCCTATCGAAAAGGGTGAGCTGATAATTGCCCGCGGTGCCAAAGTGACGCCGCAAAATGCGCTGGCCATCGAGGCGTGCGAGAAAATCCTTGAAAGCGAGACGACTGGAAAGTCGCACTATCCTATCGTGGGAAACACGATTGTGGTGCTGATGCTGTTCTTCCTTTCGCTGTTCATTGTGCGCACTCCGCTTAAATGGGCGCTGTGGGGCGTAACAATCTTATCTATATTGCTGTCGTGGGGCCGCAACTTTATGTGGCTTACCAACATCTTTATCGATTATGTGCCGCTGTATGCTAAGTTCCGCACGGTGGCATCAATCCTTGTTATTGCCGAATTTACTATTCCGCTCTTGGCAATGTTAGCATTGAAAGAACTGCTTACGCGCCCCGAGGTGCTTGACGAAGTAGAGAATAAACGTGATAAGATTATCAACTTCTTCTTGTTCTCGCCTCTCTCATTCTTTGTGCGCAAAAAGCGCGACTATATATGGGTGAGCTTCTTTATGACAGCGGGCATCGCTGCGCTCTTTGCATTGATGCCTGGCGTGTTCTTTACCGACTTTATCTCGGTAAGCGAGATGCAAGCGCTGAAGACGCTGCCTGCTGAATATTTCGGACCCATTGTGGCCAACCTTACCGAGATGCGTAAGGCTGTGTTTGCGGCCGACTGCTGGCGCTCGGTGTTTATCATCGTTGTAGGCACAGCTTTGTTGCTGCTCTGGATGAAGAAGAAGTTGCAGGCTGGATACATGGTAATGTGTATGCTGCTGCTCTGCCTCGTCGACCTGTGGCAGGTAGATAAACGCTATCTGAACGATGCTATGTTTGTAGAGAAGAGTGTGCGCGATAATCCGCCCGCAATGACTGCTACTGATAAGCAAATATTGCAAGACCGTTCGCTCAACTATCGTGTGCTGAACCTCGCATCAAACACCTTTAATGAGAACGAAACCTCTTACTACCACAAGAGCATTGGCGGTTATCATGCTGCCAAACTGCGTCGTTATCAAGAGCTGATTGATGCCTATATCTCGCCCGAAATGCAACGCATTTATGGCGCTGTGGCTCAGGCTCAAGGCGATATGACGAAGGTGGCGGGCGACTCTATCTTCCCCGTGCTTAATATGCTCAACGCCAAATACTTTATCCTGCCACTGCAAGGCGGACAAACCGTGCCTATGCTCAATCCCTATGCTTATGGCAATGCTTGGTTTGTGAACCAGATCAACTATGTTGAAAATGCCAACGACGAGCTGGGAGCACTGGGCAAGATGAACCTTCGCCATGAGGCTGTGGCAGATGCTAAGTTTAAGGAAGAACTGGGAAATGCGCTGCCACAAGACGACCTCTCAGTAGTGAAACTGACGAAGTATGAGCCCAACGAACTTACCTACGATATACATTCAAGCAAGGGTGGCATCGTGGTGTTCTCTGAAATTTACTATCCTGGCTGGACGGCTACGGTTGATGGTATGCCCGTTGAGGTGGGACGTGTCGACTATGTGCTGCGTGCTATCAACGTAAAGGCTGGTCAGCATAAGGTGGTGCTTACCTTCAAACCGCAGAGTGTGCGCGATACTGAGACGGTGGCTTACATCGCCTTTACGCTCTTAATTATTGCCGTGCTCGGTGGTGTGTACTATGAGGAGCGGAAGAAGCGCTTGGCTGCTAAAGCTAAATTAGAAGCTTTAGCCGAAGTAAAAGTTGAAGACGAAAAGATGGTTAAGTAAACTCTTTTTTCTTACATGCAATTTTTTCTTACATGCAATTTAGAACAATTGTAGATATACCGAGTCCCACGTTCAGCATCGCCCCTTGCGAGGAGATGCTGTTCGTGGGCTCTTGCTTTGCCGACAACATAGGTCGTCGGTTCAGCAGTGAGATGTTTCGCGCCACCGTAAACCCCTTTGGCGTGATGTATAATCCTGCCAGCATCTTGCATACGGTGCAGCGCACCACTGTGGCCCCACGGGTGGCTGTCTTTACGCTGGGCACTAATCATGTGTATATCTTAAAAGAAACGGGCGAGATAGTAGATAACTGCCAGAAGCGCCCACAACGTTTGTTTGAAGAACGCGAACTGTCGGTTGACGAGTGTGCCGAATATCTACGACAGGCTATCAATGTCTTGCGTCAGCGTCGTCATGATGTGCTAATCATTATCACCGTTAGCCCTATACGCTATGCTAAGTATGGCTATCATGGCAGTCAGCTGTCAAAGGCCACCTTGCTGCTTGCCGCTGATAAGCTTTGTCGAGAATTTGCTTTTGCGTCTCAGCCTCAATTTCAGGGCAAGGCTTCTGTTGCTGAGCAGAGTGGGGCAGGGGTGACATATTTTCCTGCTTACGAGATTGTGAACGATGAGCTGCGCGACTACCGCTTCTATGCCGATGATATGTTGCATCCTTCGGGGGTGGCTGTAGAATATATTTGGCAACGAATGGTCGACACGTTCTTCTCTGATGAGGCCAAAGCCTTTATGAAGGCGTGGGCACCTATCAAACGCGGCCTCGCGCATCGTCCTATCAACCCCGATAGCGCTGAATATAAAGCTTTTTACGCCAAGCTGATGGCCGACGCCGAAGCGCTGAAACGCCGCTATCCTGATATGCCGTTTTGATAGTGTGTTTCATGTCGTTTAAGGTAAAACGTTTAATATACATTGCTCAGTAATGTTAAGTGTTTTAAAAAGACTGATGTAAATGAAGGGCATTGTATATTTTTTTCATATCTTTGCAATAAGAAAGGAATCTAACAACAATCATATATAAAATAACATTATGGCTAAAACACCAGAGTTCAAGTATGCTCCTATGTTCCAGTTGGGCAAGGACAATACCGAATATCGCTTGCTTACCAAAGAAGGCGTAAGCACAGCCGAGTTTGAGGGTAAGACTATCCTGAAGGTTTCGAAAGAGGCGCTGACCTTGCTCGCACAGCAGGCGTTCCACGATGTAGAGTTTATGCTGCGTCGTGAGCACAACGAGCAGGTAGCTAAAATATTGACTGACCCTGAGGCTTCAGAGAACGATAAGTATGTGGCTCTGCAGTTCCTCCGCAACGCCGAGACAGCAGCTAAGGGCATCTTGCCTTTCTGCCAGGATACAGGTACAGCCATCATTCACGGCGAGAAGGGCCAGCGTGTATGGACCGACTTTGAGGATGAAGAGGCTCTCTCACTGGGCGTTTACAACACCTTTACACAAGACAATCTGCGCTACTCGCAGAACGCTCCTCTCAATATGTACGACGAGGTGAACACACGTTGCAACCTGCCCGCACAGATTGATATTGAGGCTACTGAGGGTGATGAGTATCGCTTCGTGATGGTTGCTAAAGGTGGTGGCTCGGCCAACAAAACATACTTCTATCCCATGACCAAGGCTACTATTCAGAATGAGGGCACACTGCTGCCATTCCTCGTTGAGAAGATGAAGAGCCTGGGCACAGCTGCTTGTCCTCCTTATCACATCGCTTTCGTTATCGGTGGCACATCGGCCGAGAAGAACCTGCTCACTGTGAAATTGGCAAGCATCAAGTATTATGATAGTCTGCCTACCACAGGCGACGAGACAGGTCGCGCTTTCCGCGATATCGACCTTGAGAACAAGCTTCTTGAAGAGGCACACAAGATTGGTCTCGGTGCACAGTTTGGTGGCAAGTATCTGGCACACGACATCCGCGTGGTACGTCTGCCTCGTCACGGTGCAAGCTGCCCCATCGGTATGGGCGTAAGCTGCTCGGCCGACCGCAATATCAAGGCTAAGATCACAAAGGATGGTGTGTTCCTCGAGAAGATGGATGCCAACCCCACAGAGCTCATTCCTGAAGAGCTGCGCAATCCGGGTGAGGGCACAACAGGCATTGAAATCGACCTCGACAAGGGTATCGATGCTGTTCGTGCTGAATTGACCAAGTATCCTGTTAGCACTCGCGTAAACCTGAAGGGTACCATCATTGTGGCTCGCGACATCGCACACGCTAAGCTGAAAGCACGTCTTGATGCTGGCGAAGAGATGCCTCAGTACTTTAAAGACCATCCTATCCTTTACGCTGGTCCGGCCAAGACGCCAGAGGGATATCCTTGTGGATCAATGGGTCCCACCACCGCAAACCGTATGGACCCCTATGTTGACGAGTTCCAAGACCACGGAGCATCGCTCGTAATGATTGCTAAGGGCAACCGCTCACAGGTGGTTACCGACGCTTGCAAGAAGCACGGTGGTTTCTACCTCGGCACTATCGGTGGTGTAGCTGCCGTTCTCTCGCAGAGCAGCATCAAGAGCATTGAGTGTGTTGAATATCCCGAGCTCGGTATGGAGGCTATCTGGAAAATCACAGTAGAAGACTTCCCCGCCTTCATCCTTGTTGATGATAAGGGCAACGACTTCTTCCAGCAGCTCAAACCTTGGACTCCTTGCCAGGCTTGCCAGAAGTAAGAGAGAAATAAAGTGAAAATAAAAAAGCGTAAAGAACGAAGACCGACAATAAACCGTCTTTGTTCTTTACGCTTTTTTTGTGTGATAATAATGTTATTAACCCGAACTCAGGTTATAAGGGCAAAAACCACCTTAAATGTATGTTCTTGGTGTATTTGGTTCTTTTTTGATTGTTTTCTGTTCAATAATGATATCCTTTTTTCATATTAGAGAGTAATTTTGCGGCGTACAAAATTATTTATTTTCTAAACACTTTAAACTTATGGTAAAACTATTACTAAATGTTCGCCGCACATTTTTAATTGCAGCGCTTTGTATGATGGCAGCCGTAGCATCGGCTACTCCGTTCAAGAACATCCATGTTCGCCTTACAGTAAATGAAACGGGTCGTGGTAGAGTATACATGAAGACAGAAGACCCCTCAAATCTTCAGAGTCGCAAGAGCGAGGATGTGAAGATGAAATGTACTATTGGTGAAAATGGTAACGATATTCAGCGTAATAAGGATGAAGATCCATTGGCTGGTCTTTATATGGTTTGGTTATATGCCGAACCTGAAGACGGATATGAATTGGCTGGCTTCTCATTGGTAAAGAAAGAAGATGGACAGTATACTAAAGCCGACCTTCTCACTTCTACTTGGACAGATAATGCAAACTTTACTGACCCCTATGCTGGCGATGACGAGTTTGTTGTTAATGTAAATTGTGCACGTACCGAAGATGCTAACAGCAATGACCATGATGGTGATGGCGAGAAAGCTCGTGAGGCAGCTCGAGCTAAAAACAATTGGAGTGAAGAACCTGATGTTACCTTTTACGCTGTGTTCGTACCAGAGGGTACTGTGTTGCCCGATGGCGAGTCAACAGGTATTTCTTCTGTAGTAAATAATGGTGTTAAAGTTGCTCCTGTACGCTATAATCTTAGTGGTCAGCGTGTAGAAGGCCAGTATAAGGGCATTGTTATTGTCAATGGCAGGAAACAATTGCTGAAATAATATTAGTTTTATATCCGGACATACACCTATTATTTATTATTAGGTGTATGTTCCTTTTTTGTTCTTCTTTTATACGTCTTTTTTTCGAACGCATGAACCGATACCTTCGTCAGTGTACGCTTGGCTTTGTACAGATTGTCCTTTGGCTATCTGTTTCCTTTTTTGGCCAGCCAGTTAAAGCAGATACATTACCTACCGATCTAAAAGCTAGTCTTATAGTGGTGTCGCCAGGTTATACCGCTTATACCGCTCATGGTCATTGTGCTTTGCGTATGCAATGTATGTCTGAACAACTTGACTTTTGTTTTACGTATGGTTTGAGTGACAATACACAGAGTTATTTTAATTTTTTTTCTGGTAAGGGTATGGGTGTGTTTTCTACGGCTTATACTTCCGAGTATCTTGCTGATTATCGTCAGCAAGGTCGTCAGGTTATTGAGTATGAACTGAATCTTAATCTTGATGAGAAACGTTCGCTGTGGGCCTTGCTTGATAGCGAACTGGCCGACTCTTGTTGTCGACCTTACAATTATTTGAAGACCAACTGTTCATCAATGTGTGTTTATGCTGTTAACGAGGCGTTAGGCCAAGAGCACATTACCTATCACCAGTTACCATCGGTTCTTACTGGTTCTTATCGAGATTTTGTTCGCTACATATCTCGCCATCGTCCATGGATTAGTTTTTTCTGGCTTACTTTGTTAGCTGATGAAGGCGAGCGCCAGGGCGACCTTGCTGATAAATTGTCGCCTCAGTTGTTGGCTGATGCATGGCAGTCGGCTTCTATTGTTGATGCCAATGGTGCTAGTCGACCCATGTTAGTGTCGTCGCCTCGCGTTATTGTATGTGGCGATGCTGGCGACCATACTTTCTGGTTTACACCTACGTTATGTTTTTCTCTGTTGTTTGTGTTGCTGTGTGTGCTTAGTATGATTGATAAGCGCCATCCGTTGTCTTTTATGCGTTATATTGATGGGGCACTTCTTCTTCTTCACACGCTGTTGTCATTATTTATTTGTTATATGTCGTTCTTCTCGTCGTTAATAGGGGCATCGGGAAGTTTCTACACAATTGTCTTTAATCCGTTGCCTGCCATATTATGGCTTCTTTTTCGTAAGCAATCTCAGTATTATAAAGTTTTTATGATATATAGTGTTGTGTTGGCAATCTTTATCATGCTTACCCCTTTTACTCCTTCGGTTGACTTGCAGCATGCCTTATTCTGCGCAGTATTCCTTCCGCGCTGTTTATCGCATGTGTTAGTGCAGCGTTCACCATTATTGGCTTGATGCTTATACCCATATCCAATATATATTCACATAACCAAAAAACGACTTTATTGCTACACCATGAATACAAAAAAAACAATATTATTATTCTCCCTTTTAGTCTCGATGGTTATTTATGGTCAGCACCGTGCTAATTATTTTGTAGATGGATATCATGGTGGCATATATGGCCATTACCCATTGTCTTGGTATACACAGTTTATGACCGACCAATTAAAGGCTAATCCTTCCTGGAAAATAGGTTTAGAAATAGAGCCCGAAACATGGGATTCGGTACGTGTAGCCACTCCTCAGGCTTACTTCGATTTTCAAAAAGTGATGTCTACATCACAGGTCGAATACAATAACCCTACTTATGCTCAACCTTATCTTTATAATGTTAGTGGTGAGAGTATTATACGTCAGTTTCAGTATGGTATGCGCAAACTACGCACCCATTTCCCTGGTATAGCGTTTACCACTTATGCCAGTGAAGAACCCTGTTTTACCAGTCAGTTGCCCCAACTATTAAAACTATTTGGTTTTAAATATCTTTCGCTGAAGTGTCCTGATACATGTTGGGGAGGCTATACCCGTGCCTTTGGTGGACAAACCGTTAACTTGATTGGCCCCGATGGTACAGCCATTACTGCCGTTCCACGTTATGCTTGTGAGCAGTTGCAGCCCAATAGTGTGTGGCAAACTACAGCATGGAACAATCAGCGCTCGTTTTTGTTGGCCTGTCGTAAAGCAGGCATAGAAAATCCTGTAGGCATGTGTTTTCAAGATGCAGGTTGGAAGTATGGCCCTTGGTTAGGTTCTCATCAGCGAAACACACGTTATGTGCGCTGGACCGATTACATTTCTACACTTACCGACAGCACCCGTCGCACTTCTCATACATTTACACAAGAAGACGTATTGCCCGCCCTTATGTGGGGTACACAGGTGTTGCAACGTATAGGCCGTCAGGTTCGGGCTGCAGAAAACCAGTTGGTACAAGCCGAAAAACTATCGGCCATGTCGGCTTTAAGCAGATCTTTCACCCCCGATACCGCTTTGTTTGATAGTGCTTGGCGCACCCTTATGTTGGCCCAGCATCATGATTCATGGATAGTGCCCTATAACCACTTTAAGCATTATGGCAATTGGGCCAATGTTATACGTTGTTGGACGTCTCATACCATTGCTTCGGCTCGTGCTTTGACCGATAGTGCGCTGGGTGTTGATGCTGAAGGGGCGCCATACGTTACTTTTTTCAATACTATCGAAACACCTCGCACCGAGGTTGTAAGCCTATCAGCAAGCGATGGCACTTGTAGCGTACAGCAAGTTAGTGTTCCTGCTTTCGGACATATAACGGTACCTCGTCGTGTTGTTTCTCCAGTGTCGACAGTATGCACCCAGCCCACTATTACCCTTGAGAACGACCTTTATCGCATAACGTTCAATTTAGAGCGTGGTGGCACTGTGAGCCATTTTCTTGATAAGCGTGATGGCCATGTTGTTTATTATGCTAATGCTAACGACACTTCAGGTTATGCCTTAGGCGAGCTGCGAGGCTTTTTCCCTGCCCATCAACGTTTTTGTTCTTCAGCTGAGCAGCCCGCCAAGGCTACGTTATATACTTATGGCCATCTTATGCAAACGTTACATATTGAGGGCTCTATAGCAGGAACGCGTTTTGTTAAAACCATTACGTTGAAACGTCATACACCCTTGGTTGATTGCCACTTGCGCATTTTTTGGCAGCATAATCAGCGCATAGGTGAAGATGTTACCACACAGCGCAATGCATCTCGTACCGCTCATTATGATACGCGCTATATGCTTAACCTGTTTTTCCCTACCATGCTGAAAGAGGCCAAACTGAGTAAGGATGCTCCTTTTGATGTTTGTGAAAGTGCATACAGTGATACATTTTTCAACAGTTGGAACAGCATAAAGAATAACGTTTTGTTACATTGGGCCGATATTAGTGAAGGGCCACAGGGCCATGGCTTAGCCCTCTTCACCGACCACACAACCAGCTACACTTATGGACAGCAGCACCCGTTAGCCCTTACTGTGCAGTATGCTGGTCCTGGGTTGTGGTGGCGCAATTATCCGCTTGATGGTGTTACCGAGATGCGTTACGCTTTAGTGCCTCATGCCGCTCGCTGGGATGCCTCTCGCTTACAGCAGCTGGCTATGCAGTGGCAAGAACCAGTAGTGGCTCGTGGTAGTTATGTGTGGCAACCCTCGCGCCAGTACATTCAGTCGGCTTTTGCCTTGTCGGCAGTTGTGGCTCAGCCCGATTCCTCTCTTACCGTACGCTTGTTTAATGCTGATGGTTCTTGCGAGCCCCAAACCGTAAAATTTTGCTTTCCTGTGCAACAGGTAGCACTTACTGACCTTGATGGGCATCTCTTATCACAATTGCCAGTCAGTAACAATAGCGTTAGTTTGTCTATACCTCGTTTTGGTCTTGCTAATTTACGTGTCTCTCGCCCCTAATATATAATAAGTAATTATAGTTTCAGTAAAAAAAAAATACCTATGATCAATACTCAAATCATAACTCATGGCGTAGCCAGATGCGTCATGTTTTTTACACTTTGTTCAGCCCATACTATCGCCAGTGGCCCGTGTGTAGCACAAGAGGCATCGTTGGCTTATGAGGTAAACCCTTTTGTAGGCGCCAGTACCAATACTGAGGCAGCTGGTGCATACCATGGTCTCGGGAAAACTTTTCCTGGTGCCACCACCCCCTTTGGCATGGCGCAAGTAAGCCCGCAAACCATTCTTGGTGGCGACAATGGTTCAGGTTACAGTTATGAACACACCCATATTGAAGGTTTCTCAATGACGCAAATGAGTGGCATAGGGTGGAATGGCGAGATGGGCAACTTTCTTGTTATGCCCACAACAGGCCCTTTACGCACCTTTGCTGGGCGCGATGGCTGTAGTGTGCCAGGATGGCGTTCGGCCTATGATAAAGCTACCGAGCGAGCCCATGCGGGCTATTATGCCGTTCGTCTTTCTGATACCCACATTTATGCTGAAGCCACCGCTGCTCCCCATTGTGGTGTATTGCGAATGACTTTTCCTGCAAACCCTTGTTCACGAGTGCTGATTGATCTTGCTCGCCGTGTAGGTGGTACCGCCTCAAGACAGTATGTACATGTGATAGACGCTCAAACGCTTGAGGGGTGGATTGATTGCCAGCCTGAAAGTGGAGGTTGGGGCAATGGTGAGGGACAAGTGAAATATCGTTTGTTCTTTCATGCCCGTTTCAATAAACCTATGTCACGTTTCGGCTTTTTTAGCGCCACGTTGCCCCCTGGGATGAAGGGCAATAACGACGATGTGGTTTCGGCCGCCTATATACAGGCAGTGGCTTTTGCCCAACAAAAGAGCGTTGATTTTGCCAACAAAAAATCGTGTAAAATTGAGGGACGCCATATAGGTGTTTATGCCGAGACCGCTACCTTAGATGGCGAGCGTATTGAGATGTCGGTAGGCCTCTCTTATGTTGATATAGATGGCGCTCGTCTTAATTTTAATGCCGAGGTAGCAAACCGCTCTTTCGACGAGGTGCACCGTGCCACCATTGACCAATGGAACAAAAAGCTGGGGTGCATAGCCGTGCAAGGGGGCACTGACGAAGAGCGCAAAGTGTTCTACACCTCGCTTTACCACACGATGATAGACCCCCGTGTGTGCCAAGATGTTGACGGACGTTATGTGGGTGGCGATTATCAAGTGCATACCACCGATGGCACCTTTAGCAAGCGCACAGTGTTTAGCGGATGGGATGTGTTTCGTTCGCAAATGCCATTGCAAACGCTCATTAACCCTACTTTAGTGAACGACCTGCTCAACTCGCTTATCACGATGGCAACCCAAAGTGGCCGACAGTATTTTGAACGCTGGGAATTGCTTAACGCCTATTCAGGCTGCATGTTGGGCAACCCTGCCATCTCAGTTTTATCTGATGCCTATGCTAAAGGCATACGCCAATATAATGTGGCGTTAGCTTACCAGTATGCAAAAAACACGTCAGCAAGGTTTGGAAACGACCAATATGGCTATACCCCTGGCAGCCTGTGCCTTTCATACACCCTTGAGTATGCTTATACTGACTGGTGCCTATCGCGCATGGCACACCTCTTAGGGCATAAGGCCGATGCGCTGGCGTATGCGAAAAAAGCTCAAGCCTATCGCAACATTTTTGACAAAGAGAAGGGATGGTTCCGGCCGCGAGATGAAAAAGGTGCTTGGTTACCTTGGCCCGAAGAAGGCCGACTTAAAGAGTGGTATGGATGTATAGAGTGTAACCCCTTGCAGCAAGGCTGGTTTGTGCCTCACGATGTAGACGGAATGGTAACACTGATGGGAGGCAAACGCAAAGTAATAGCCGATCTTGACAGTATGTTTCAGAACACGCCTAAGCAGATGTTATGGAACGCATATTATAACCATGCTAACGAACCCGTACACTTTGTGCCTTATCTTTACAATAGGTTAGGCCAGCCCTGGAAAACCCAGTATCATACCAGATACATCTGTCGCAACGCTTATCATAATAAGGTCGAGGGGTTAGTTGGTAACGAAGATGTGGGACAGATGTCGGCTTGGTATGTGTTGTCGGCCATAGGGCTGCATCAATATTGTCCTGGCGATACACGTTTTGAAATTACAAGCCCCCTGTTTCGTCGTATCACTGTGAGGTTGGGCAACGGCAACACGCTTATCATTGAGGCTCCAAACAATAGCCACAAAGCCATCTATATAAAACGAGCATTGTGGAACGGGAAACCCATCTCACCGCATATTGATTACCACAGCCTAATGAAGGGTGGAACCTTACATTTAGAGATGAGCGAAACTCATCCTTGATGCCTCTTCTTTTTTGGGTGCACCTCTTCTTGGTGCGCTCTCTTAAATGGTAAAATGATGCAAAAAGTAAAATACAATATTTTTCGATAACACTCTTCTATATTATGATGAAACAAAGTTTTTTATTTGGCTTCATTACATTGTGGTTGCTTTCGTTCTCATTCATGGTGCAAGCACAGGTACAAAACTATTCGCTGGAGAGTAGTTCTGATGGCATTTCATGGCAAGTATTTCCGCAAGCCTCAACCCCAATGACGGGTCAGCAATTGTCTTCGCAACAAGTCTCCCTGCCTGAGCATGTGCGTGGTGTAGTGCCAGGCACCGTGTTTACTGCCTATGTTGAGGCGGGTCATGAAGCGTGTCCCGAATATGCCGATAATATATATAAGGTAGATGAAAGTAGGTACAACCGTCCGTTTTGGTATGTAGGCACTTTCAGCTTACCACAGTCGCCTTCGGCTCATCAGCAGGTATGGTTGTGTTTTGACAATATCAACAAATATGCCGATTTCTATTTTAATGGTCATAAGATATCGGGCTCTGATACTTCAGTAAAAGATGTAAAGGGCCATATGTTGCGTTCGCGTTTCAACGTAACTCACCTGTATCGCGCTAACGAAAAAAACATAATTGCTGTGCTGATATACGATCCTGACCAACGTAAATCACGTAACGCAAAAGACCCCTATGGTGTGGCATGTAGCCCGAGTTATCTAGCGGGAGCAGGATGGGACTGGATGCCTTATGTTCCTGGACGTTTAGCAGGTATCACTGGCCATGCGCGTGTTGAGGTTACAGGAAGTGCCGTTCTTGTTGATCCATGGGTGCGTAGCCATTTGCCCACATTGCAACAGGCAGAACTGAGCATTGCCTCGGGTGTGGCCAACCATTCTTCGCAAATACAATCAATAAGTGTTCAAGGCACCATTATGCCTGGCAATATTCAGTTTAGCAAGACCCTTCAGGTTGCGGCGGGCGATACAGCGCATTTCTATCTCAATAAATACCAGTTAGCATCGCTCGTGATAAATAACCCTAAATTGTGGTGGCCCAATGGTTACGGTGCCCCCAACCTTTATACCTGTCGTTTGCAATGTTCGGTAGATGGAAAAGTGAGCGATGTGCGCAATGTGCGTTTCGGTATTCGAAAGTATGAGTATCGTATGGTTGACAACGCAGTAGGCTTTCCAGTCCTCAATCTGTATGTTAACGATAAACATATCTTTGTGAAGGGTGGTAACTGGGGTATGTCTGAGTATATGTTGCGTTGCCATGGTAAGCAATATGAAACAAAAATCCGACTACATAAAGATATGAATTATAATATGATACGTCTGTGGACAGGCTGTGTTACCGATGACGAGTTTTACGACTATTGCGATGAGCAAGGTATCATGGTGTGGGACGATTTTTGGCTTTATGTAGCTTATAATGATGTGGCTGACCATAATGCTTTTATAATAAATGCTCGTGACAAGGTGCGTCGCTTACGCAATCATGCTTGCATTGCTGTATGGTGTGGGGCTAACGAGACACATCCCGTGCCTGATATTGACCAAGCGCTACGCATGATAGTGATGAAAGAAGATGGTAATGATCGTTTGTATAAGTCGTGTTCAAATCAAGATGGTCTATCTGGCAGTGGATGGTGGCGCGATTTTCCGCCTGCTCACCATTTTGAAACCTCGGCCAGCAACCTCGCTTTTGAAAAGCCAGCTTATCCTTATGGCTATAATTATGGTTACGGTTTTCGCACAGAGATAGGCATGGCCACTTTTCCGCAATATGAAAGCGTGTGCCTCTTCATACCTAAAGACAAGCAGTGGCCATTGCCCAGTGAACAACAGCTGAAAGAAGACAATAACAATTTATGGAACTATCACTTTTTTGGAAAAGAAGCGTCAAACGCTTTCCCCATCAGTTATGTTGAGGCTGTAGACAAACGGTATGGTAAGCCAAAAAACTTGGAGGCTTTTTGCGAGCGGGCTCAGTTAGTAAATCTTGAAGACATGAAAGGTATGTATGAGGCATGGCAAGATAAAATGTGGAACGATGCTGCTGGCATGTTGATATGGATGAGCCATCCTGCTTATCCTTCGTTCGTTTGGCAAACCTACGATTATTATTATGACCCTACGGGGTGCTATTGGGGCGCTCGTAAGGCATGTGAACCACAACATGTGCAATGGAACTGCCTAACAGGTAGCGTGAAGGTTATCAATGCTTCGGCTTCAAACCTTGACAATGTAACAGTTACAGCTATTCGGTATAATGTTATGGGACAGGAAATAGCAAGGCAATCGGCAGCGCTTAGTTGTCCCACAGAAGATATGCGCGAAGCTTTTGTTCTTGATACGAAAGATGCTGGCTTGCAGTTTATACGCCTGTTACTCGTAACAAAAAAAGGAAAACTCGTTGCCGATAATTTTTATTGGACTAACGGCCGTGAACCCTTGTGTTACGAAGCGCTTGCTTCTTTGCCCATCAGTAAGTTGGAGGTGAGCAACATAGAACGAAAGGGTAATAAACTATCGTTTACCCTTACAAATAAAGGTAAAGGTGTAGCTTTCGCCAATCGTTTACGTCTCGTCAACAAACAGTCGGGTGAACGTGTTTTACCTGTACTGTGGAGCGACAATTATCTTACCCTTATGCCAGGCGAGCAGTGCCCAGTTGCTGTCGAAATGCTTGACGGTAGTAATGGTGCGGTGCAACTGTTATGCAAAACTTATGCTCAACGTGAACGTTGCTTGGCCATGGTACGATAAATAATAATGAGTATCTGCTGTTTTAAGTGGGATCAGTCAAAGATAAAACAATGTGAAATATGAGAAAAATAAGTCTTGCAATACTCGTGTGCATTAGTTGTAATATAGCTACGTTAATGGCAGAGCCCTTAAAGATTGATGGGTTGACGTGTGAAAACCTTAAGGCTCCCTTAGCTATAGATAATACGCAACCCCACTTCAGCTGGTTAAACCATGCAACATATAATAATGCTCGACAGACGGCTTACGAACTACAGGTGGGCACAGATAGTGTGCGCCTATTACATGGAAAAGCCGATTGTTGGCAAGTGTGTAAACAGACATCAACCAGCGTCATGGTGCCTTATGGTGGAAAACAATTGCTTAGTGGACACCTGTATTACTGGCGTGTGCGCAGTTGGAACGACAAGGGTGAGGTGTCTGACTGGAGTGAGATTCAACCTTTCGGTATAGGGCTTTTGCATACTACTGATATGCGAGGAAAATATATTGGCATGCCTTTGTCAGAAGTGGCATGCACCTCACCCATTGTGAGAAAAATAGTGTATATTTCACCTGATAAACATAAGCGTTTGTTGTTACATGTCAACTCGTTGGGCTATCATGAGGTGTATGTTAATGGGAAAAAGGCGGGCTCGGCAGTGCTGGCTCCTGCTGTAGCGCAACTTAATAAACGTAGTTTAACGGTAACCTATGACATTACACCAATGGTGCGTAAAGGCAATAATGAGATTCGTTTATGGCTTGGTAAGGGATGGTATCGTCGTAACTTGGGCTTTGCACAGTATGATGGGCCTTTAGTGCGAGCCGACTTAGTAGAAGTGTTGCCAGGCACCATGAAACATTTATGCTGTACAGATGCTTCATGGAAGGCCACTGCCAGTGGTTATCATGATACCGGCACGTGGCAAGCTTTACAGTTTGGGGGTGAACGCGTTGATGGGCGTATTCTAACGGCAGCGCAACATGCCTGGACGCCTGTGGCAGAGGTACCAGTGCATGGAGTGAAGGCTTCGCCACAAATGTGCGAGCCCAATGCTATTATTGCTATACATGCGGCAAAACAGATACAACGTTTAAAAAATGATGTTTGGCTTGTTGATTTTGGACAAGTATCTACAGCTTGGCTATCCCTAAAGATGCGAGGGCTGCGTGTGGGGCAAGAAGTAAAAATGGAGTATACTGATAATATCGTTGATTCAGTTGGATTTTGTTCACAGGGCGAATCTGATAGTTACATCTCAGCAGGAAAGGGCGACGAGCTTTTTCAAAACAAGTTTCATCATCATGCCTTTAGGTATGTGAAAATATCTGGTTTAACACAGCTTCTCTCTAAAGATGTGCATGCACTTCAAATTTCAGGACAGTATGCCGAAACTGCAACGTTTTGTTGTTCTGATAATGACCTAAATGCTATACATGATATGATAGCGCGCACTATGCGTTGTCTAACATTTAGTGGGTATATGGTTGATTGTCCACACCTTGAACGCATGGGCTATGGAGGAGATGGAAATTCGTCAACACCTACCGTGCAAACCTTTTGTAATGTGGCTCCAACCTATTATAATTGGTTGCAAGCATGGGCCGATACTATGGGCGAAGACGGTAACTTGCCTTATGTGGCCCCCGCAGGAGGTGGTGGTGGCGGTGCTTACTGGAGCGCGTTTATGGTGAAAGGCCCCTGGTGCACCTATGTAAACTATGCCGATGCGCGTACCATGAAACGTTATTATGACAAAATGAAACGATGGATACAATATGCACGGCATTATATGAAAGATGGACTGTTACAACCGTGGCCTGATGATAACCGACGTATGTGGTTCTTAGGCGATTGGTTGGCACCTACAGGCGTTGAAGTAGGAGGAGAGTCGGCTGAACTAACGAATAATTGTGTGTTGTCCGATTGTCTTGGAACAATGGCTAAGATAGCTCATACTCTTGGACATCTTGATGAAGCTACCATATTTGCCTCGCAGCGTGACACACTAAATGTGCAGATACACAAAGCCTTCTTTCATGCCACTGACACCACTTATGCCACGGGTTCTCCCCTTGATATGGCATATCCGTTATTGGTAGGCGCTGTGCCAGCATCTTTACATTCAGCAGTAGTGCAACGCATCATTGCATCTTGTTATGGGCGTTTTAATGGCCATATTGCTGGCGGACTGGTGGGTACTGCTATTTTTACACAGTGGGCAATACAGCAAGGGCAATCTCAACCCGAGCCATCACAACTAGTGTATAACATGCTGAAACAACGCTCTTATCCTGGATATCTGTATATGATTGACAATAATGCTACTACTACATGGGAGTATTGGAATGGTGAAAGAAGCCATGTACACAATTGCTATAATGGAATTGGCTTATGGTTTTATCAGGCATTGGGAGGCATACGTCCTACTGATGATGGGGTGGGATATCAGCGTGTTATTATTGCTCCACAATGCCCTAAGGAGGTAACTTGGGCCACCACTACTCGACAAACGCCCTACGGACTTTTGCGCACTGAGTGGCGTGGCAGCCAATTGAAGGCACAGATACCTGTTGGCGTAGAAGCTGAGGTAGTGTGGCGTGGCAAACGACACATCGTAGGTTCAGGAGAATGGATGTTTTAACGTATTTTAAATAAAAAGAAATAGTGGGACTGACTGCTATATACGTATTTTATTAAATGAATGTAAATTAAAAACAAATAATATAATAACTAAATCTATGAGAAAGAGACATCTCTTTACCTTGTTGTTCCTCTCTACATTGGTTGGAATGACATCTTGCGATGACAGCTTCCTCGATCAAACTGTTACCACAGACCTTGACGAGACTACTGTTTTTGCAGACAGTACCTACACGTCTGGATTTCTATCACAAATCTATTCTGATGTAGGCTTTGATGTTGATATTGACCGCTTTGGTAATATCAATGGTAGCGGAAAAGGGGGACTACAGATTGCTTGTGACGAAGCTGAACCGCGTAAAGAGTCGGCTACCTCTACAGGTTCGGCCTTTGCAACAGGCACTGTTAATGCTTTGACCGTAGCATCAGATGTGTGGAGCACTTGTTATACCAATATTCGGCGTTGCAATGTGTTTATGAAGAATGTATCGCGTTCACCCATGAACGAGATAACGAAAAAGCAATATGCTGCTGAAGCACGCTTTTTGCGGGCTTGGTATTATTATATCTTATTGCGACATTATGGCGGTATACCACTAATAGGCGATGCTATTTATAAAGCTGATGATAAGGTGAAATCTACCCGCGATACCTATGCCGACTGTGTTGACTATATTGTATCTGAATGTCAAGCGCTTCTTGATGAGGGTGCCTTGCAACCTCGCAATAGTGGTCGTAGCAACGGTCGTATCAATGCTGCTTGTTGTTATGCTCTTATTATGCGTGTGAAGCTTGATGCTGCTAGCCCGTTGCATAATGGTAGTGGTTTTGGTACCGAACAAACAAAGCTGCTGTTAGGCTATGCCGACAATAACCCACAACGATGGGTTGAAGCCTATAATGCTGCTCGTGCTGCTATGGTGATGAAAGGCGATTATCGCTTGTATGAGAACCACTATTGTGACGATTTTCCTGTGGCAGGACCAGAGAAGGGTTGGGGCTTTTATGCAGTACAATTCCCAGGAGAGTATCTCGACTGCACATCGTATGGCGACTATAAATATCCTTTCGGCCCTTATCAAGAAGTAATCTTGATGCGCAAGTTGCCGTTAGGCATTTCTACCGCCCAAAAGCTTGATCCACCCTCATTTGGTGGCAACGGTTCGGCTGGTTATGTATATGCCGATTTGGCTGATGCCTTCCCCATGATAGATGGTAAGCCAATTACTGAAAGCTCAATTACATACAACCCGCTTAAGCCTGCCGATGGTCGTGACCCTCGCTTCAATAATACGGTGGTGTATAATGGAAGCAAATTATATAACCAGGGTAGCACACAAGTAACGTGTTACACATTTACAGGAGACAACTCTACACAGGATGCTGTATTTAAAGGTACGCCTACAGGATTGTATACAAGAAAAATGCTGAGTCGTGGTGCATCAGGCAATTGGTGGATAGAACCCATACAATCTCATCCGCTTATTAGGTTTGCAGAGGTGATGCTTACTTACGCTGAGTGTTGTAACGAAGCTTATGGCCCTGATTTTACAGAAGATTTAGGCAATGGTGTGAAGGGTGGTGCTTTAGAAATGCTAAAACTGATACGCCGACGTGCGGGCATAAATGCTGGCGCTGATGGTATGTATGGCTTAAAGGCAAATATGACGCAAGAAGAAATGCGTGAGGCTATACGTTTAGAACGTCGTCTTGAATTGGCTTTTGAGGGTTTCCGCTTCTTCGATGTGCGTCGTTGGATGATTGCTGATAAAACAGACAATAAAACAATGCATGGTACTGAGATTGCCCGCGTGTTAGACGAAAATAATAATGTAGTGTATAAGGCACGCACTTTCGATGTTAGCACACATGTGTTCAGAAAGGCTATGTATTATTGGCCTATACCCTATACAGAAACGGTAAAAACACCAGATCTCTTACAGAACCCATATTATGATTAACAATGTAAACAATCTGACAATACTTATGAAAGAAATGTTGAAAAATATCAGCAAAATGCTAAGCATGATACTAATTGTTAGCGGCCTGGTGGCATGTAACGCTTTTAGCGATAGCACTGATCCGTATGCTGCTACTGAAGCATTAAAAGACCTTAGCGGTGTGTGGAAACTGAAAAGTGTGGTGCGCAACGACGTTGACATTACTAAAGAAATGGATTTTACCCAGTTCGCATTGCACATGAATAGCGATGGCACTTTCCATATTGATAACTATTTACCCTTTGTTGTAGAGCGCGACGGTGTATGGAGTATTGATGATGCTCGTCATCCGCAGCGTATCACCTTTCAAGAAACGGGTGTGCAAGGCGATGTACAGGCAGACTTTAGTTATCCTATTGTAGAAGGCCGCCGCTCTTTGTCAATCAATCTGTCGCCAGGTTGCGACAAAAATAAATATACCTATACAATGGAACGGGTGGCTGACAAATAAATAAAAACGTATAAACAAGATTTTTTTTCTAAATATGAATAATCTTTTGAAAAACAAATGGATGCGCCTTAACCTCGCTTTGGTAGGAGTGTTATTATGTGCTGTCACAGGATGTGTGTTTTTAGATGGCTATTCAATTGCACAAATAGGGCCTGATGGTAAAGAGGTGTATTATGCTAAGGCGGGCGAAGAGGCTACATTTACTGTTAATGGGCATATTGAAGCTCGCATACAGGGAAACGATGGCGTAACCACCAACCTTGTGTTTGCTATGCTTGTGCCTAAAGATTGGGAGATGGCTAAACATGCTACCGTAACATATAAAACCGATTTGGCCGACGACAGAGAAAAAGAATTGCCCATGGTGGTAATGCCCTCAACATCGCTGCCTAAACAGGGTGGCGGGCGCACCTGGGTGCAATGTTTGGCTAACGAATATGGCGTAGGCCCTAACGTGCTTGACGACATGGAGTGGGTGGTATTTCAAACGGCTCAGAAATGGACCATCATGAATAATCAAGACCCCACTTATCGCATCTTTGTACGCACTAAAATGGGACGCAAAAACCTGAAGTGTAAGTTAGGCTTTTTTGTAAGCCATACCGATGATGGTTTTGGTGATGGTACCGACCATAAGAAGGTGGTGTTTGCAAACGAGTGTTTTGAGGTTGTAGGGGGACAGGGTATGACGCTTGATTTCTGTAATAATCATTATAACAAGGTTACACCCATGACGGCATTGCAAAACGATTATGTTACCATTTCGTTTATTGGCGATGCTGCCGATAACCTGCTAGCACAAAGCAATGTGGTGTATCTGCAAGGCGAAGCTGTAACTACAGACGGGCGTGTGTATCGTATAGATAACCGCAACGAGAAAACGCTAATGAGCCAGCCTAACAAGCTGACTAAAACTTTCCAGCTAACAATATGGCCTTGTGGCTTTTTTGGTGTGCCTACCGATCAGCAGATAGACCACATTTGCTACTGGTTTAGCAATGCTGATGGCTCAATAGTTATTACACAGTCGGATGATAACTTTGTGCAACAGGGCACTCCTTATCCAACGGAAAAAGAACTCTTCAATTTCGTATTCTCTTGTGAATGATAAATCTTTAAAAACAAAACAAGATGAAGAAACACTATAAAAAACATATATTATGCCTAACGCTTGCTGCATTAGCTATGACGATGCAAGCCAAAGACACTGACAACAAGACGCGCGTGCTTGTCTATGATACGAATAATATGCCTATACCAGGTGTAGTTATTCAGGTAAAGGGAAAAGATAAGCAAACCACTACTGATGCCGATGGGGCATTTATGCTCGACTTTAACGATAACGATATGCTAGTGTTTAAACATATTGGCTATCTGTGTCGTGAAGAACGTGTGAAGGTAAAGAAAAACCATACATATATTGTGCATCTTACAGATCGTTTCGCTACCGACGATGCTCCTGTAACTGATAAAATGGGAATGTCTCAAACTGATGCTACGATGCTGGGCTCCTCTGCTATGGTACAAGGAAAAGATATGGAGAAATATCTCTCTACCGACATCCTCACCTCGTTGCAAGGTCGTATGGCAGGCTTCAATATTATGCAATATCGTGGTTTCGACTTACAACGCACTTCGGTAAACACATCGGGTGACCTTATCGGAAACAGGCCTGCCAGCTACGGAGCATTACCCTTTAGCGATAACACACGTTTTAGCTTGTCGGCTCGTGGTATGGCTCCAGTGGTAATAGTAGATGGTATGGAGCGCGAATATTTATCGCTCGACCCCGAGGCCATTGAGTCGGTAACGTTGCAACGTGATGCGCTCTCAAGCATGTTCTTGGGCATGAAGAGCTCGCGTGGCGCTCTTATCATTACTACAAAAACCCCTACAATACGTAAACCTCATTTCTCGTTTACGGGCAAATGGGGCTTGCACAGTAATGTGAAAGAACAAAAGCCGCTTAGCGCCTCAGAGTATTCGTATCTGCTGAACGAGGCTTTGCAAAACGATGGTAGCAGCGCCCTGTATTCAGTTTCCGACTATCAGAAATATCTAGATGGTACGCAGCCCTTTACACACCCTAACGTAAACTGGTATGATGAACTGATGAACAAGAACGCTTTGTCGCAGTCGTATAATTTAAATGTTTCGGGTGGCGGACGTGTGGCTCAATATGTGGTTTCTTTAGGTTACACTAACGAGGAAGGTCTGTTTAAAACCAATAAAAATAATGGTTACAACACCAATTTCAACATAAATCGCTATATGATATCGTCGAAAGTGAACATAAATATCACACCCGACTTTACAGCACAGATGAACGCCATTGCTCGTGTTATTGAGGGCAATCAGCCTGGTGGTTCAGGCTCGGGCTATAGCGATTTGTTGCTCAATATTTGGCGTACACCTAACAATGCATACCCTGTTAAGAACCCTAATGACTCGTGGGGTGGCACTATTTCATATACAAACAACTTGGCTGCACAGGCTTGGGAGTCGGGTTATCTCAATGATAATACCCGAGACATTATGGCCAATATCAAGTTGAAATATGATTTCAATAAATTGGTAAAGGGATTATCTGCTCGTTTTATGGGTAGTGTTACAAATCAAACACGTACGGCCATAGTGCGTACAAAGCAGAACCCGGTGTTTAAATACTTGATTGACGAAAATGGTAAGGAAACGTATACGCAATATGGGGCTTCGGTATCGCAGAGCAACGCGTTTCGCCATGTTGCCACTTATCAGAACCTTTACGGACAGTTGGCTATCGACTATGAACGCCACTTTGGTAAGCATCATCTTAAGGGTGGCTTGATGGCTGACACACGTCATGAGGTGGTGCAGTATGACTTGCCTATGATACCCTCGAATATTATGGAGAGTGTGAAGTATGACTATGACCAAAAATATATGGCTGAGGCATCGGTAGTGCAGAGTTACTTTAATCGTTATTCGCCAGGAAACCGTTGGGGAACATTTTTTGCGGTAGGATTGGGATGGAACATGAAAAAGGAGCGCTTTATGCAAGGGGCTGAGTGGCTGGACAAATTGAAATGGCGTGCCACCTACGGACACACGGGTAACGGTATTGACAACTCGGGCTATTATCGTTATCGCCAAACCTTTTCGCAAAATGCTACAACATCTTATCCGCAAGGTTCGTCGCAGAGCAATGGCATCTTTACCAACGAGAATACACCTCTTTACAACCCTTACCTAACATGGGAAAAGGCACATAAACTGAATGTAGGTGTTGACTTTGCCTTGTTGAAACATCGGCTGAGTGGTACTGTTGATTATTATAATGATAAGTATACTGACTTGTTGCAGACACGAGGGAAAAGTATCGCATTGCTGGGAACAGTATATCCTACTGAGAATATAGGTAAATCGCGTCGTCAAGGCGTTGAACTGTCGGTTACATGGCAAGACCATGTGGGGGCTTTCAATTATTATGTTACAGGAAATTGGAGCATAGAAAAGACAAAACTGCTGTTTATGGACGAGCAAGCTACACCCTATGCCTATATGCGCCAAACGGGTAGGCCATTGGGCATGATGTTTGGGTTGCAAGCAAACGGCTTCCTCTCGGCTGAGGATATTGCTAACAACTATCCTGTGATGAATGGATATGATGTGCAACCTGGCGACGTGAAGTATGTCGACCAGAATAATGATGGCGTGATTGATGAATATGACCGTGTAGTGATAGGTGGCGATAAACCTCTGCAAAGTTTCGGCCTCGACTTAGGCTTTGAATGGAAATGCTTTGAATTTTCAATGTTGTGGCAAGGATACTATAATAGAGATTTATATGTTAATGACCGCACATTGGTAGAAGGTTTTCAGGCCGAAGGACAAGGATACGGACAGGCCTACAAGAATATTTTAGGACGCTGGACACCTGAGACAGCTGAAACAGCTACATATCCGCGCTTGTCGGCTGGTGGAAATACCTATAACTATGGTGGCTATTGGGGATCATCACTATGGATGCATAAAGGCAACTTCTTGCGGTTGAAAAATGTGCAGTTAGCTTACAATATTCCTACAAATGTTTGCCAAAACGTGCTTGGTGGACTGCGTGTGAAATTGTTTGTAAGTGCACAGAATGTTCTCACGTTCTCAGCTTGCGACTTGGTTGATCCTGAGGTGACCTTCACTTCATCACCTATACAGCGTTGCTTCTTCACAGGTATAACCCTAAACTTCTAAAACATTTTAACAACGAATATTTATGAAACGTAAAATAAATATATTAGCAACTATTGTCTTTGGCGCAACGCTTTTCACGTCGTGCATGGACAACTATGAGACATTGCCTGCCGATGAGTTTACGTGGGAATATCTGTTTTCGCCTACTGATTCGGTGGGAACACAATCGCGTCAGTTGCTCAATTCTATCTACGATGTCATGAAAACAGGACATAATCGTGTGGGAGGCGATTATCTGGATGCTGCCACTGACGATGCTATCAGCAGCAAAGCAGATAATGATCCTGATGTAACGCGTATCTATAAAGGAAGCTACACTGCCAGTAACCGTGTGGGTAGTGACATGATGTGGGATGAATATTATGCAGGCATACGTAAAGCCAATATTTTACTTAATGGTATTGACCGTGTGCCATTTCGGCTGACTTATGTTAATGCATTAGGGCAGACACGTCCGTTAGGGGTTTCAATGAAGGCTGAGGCTCGTTTCTTGAGGGCTTGGTTTTACTTTCAGTTGGTTCGTCGATATGGTGGCGTACCGTTGATGGGGGATAAGGTTTACGGATTGAATGACAACCTTGAACTACCGCGAAACTCATTTAAAGACTGTATTGATTATATTGTAAAAGAACTTGATGATGTGCAAGATTCGCTGCGTCCGATGCCTGTTGTTAACATGTCAGAGTATGCACATGTGGCAACAAAGCAAGCTTGCCAAGCATTAAAGTCGAGAGTGTTGTTATATGCTGCCAGTCCGCTGTTTAATGGTAAAACACTTGAGGCTGGTAATGAATTGGTGGGTTATAAAGACTATGATAAAGAACGCTGGAAACGCGCGGCCGACGCTGCCCGTGATCTTATCTATAGTGTAGGACATAAGGGCACTGAAGATCTTATCTTAACTGATGATATGCGCGACGTTTTTCTCAATTATTATAGCTATGGTGCCAATCCAGAGCTCATCTTCTTCCGTAATGATGGCAAGAGTAAGGCCATAGAAAGCGCTAATGGCCCGTTAGGATTTACTGGTAGCAATTTAGGTAACGGACGTACTTGTCCCACACAAAACCTGGTTGATGCCTTCCCTATGCTTGACGGTAAACCCATTGGTGAGAGCACCACATATCCTTATGATGACCAAAAACCATATGCCAACCGAGATCCAAGACTTGATATGACGGTTTTACACAATGGTTCAAAATGGTTGGGTACAACATTAGCCACTTGGCAAGGTGGTGATAATAACCCTTCGAATGGTAGTAGCTATTCGAAAACGAGCTATTTTATGGGTAAGTTTATGGGCAAGTTTGCTGATGCTACATCATATAGCGAGCACACACGCGTGTGGGTAATGTTTCGTTATGCAGAGGTATTACTTAATTTTGCTGAGGCAGAAAATGAATATCTCGATACCCCTTCAAAAGAAGTGTATGATGCTATACGTATGTTGCGTAAACGTGCTGGCATTAAGGCAGGAAAAACAGGCTGCAAATATGGTCTGCCTGATGGCATGACCAAAGATGAAATGCGTAAAGTGATACAAAACGAACGGCGCATAGAGTTGGCTTTCGAGGAGCATCGTTTTTACGATATTCGTCGTTGGCGCATTGCTGAAGAGGTGTTTGCTAAACCCTTGCAAGGCATGAATATTACGGTAGGATCAGGACAAACCGTATATACGCGTGTCGACTTAATGACAACAAAGTTTAGTGCAAAAGACTATTTGTATCCTATCCCCTATAGCGAAGTGATCAAGAATAAAAATATGAAACAGAACCCTAATTGGTAACCGAATATGAAACGACTTTTATTTATACTGGTATGTCTCTGTACATACGCTATAGCTTTCGCACAGAATATCACTGTTAGCGGAACGGTTACAGCTTCTGATGGTGGCGATGCGCTCATCGGTGTTACGGTGAAGAGTGTCAAGGGTAAGGAGGCTGCTGTTACCGACTTTGACGGACGTTATACCATTAAAACGCAAGTAGGACAGAAACTGATATTCTCGTATATCGGTTATCGTGAGTATACTGTTACGGTAAAGGGAGCGCTACTAAATGTGGTGATGCAACCAGATAACAGCAATCTTGATGAGGTGGTGGTAGTGGGCTACGGACAAGCTAAGCGCCTTACCATGACTGGTGCTGTGAGCGCTGTTAACGGAGCTGAGCTGCGCAAGGTGCCTGTGAGCAGTGTGCAAAACACGCTGGCAGGAAAACTGCCTGGCTTCTTCTCGCAGCAGCGTAGCGGACAGCCTGGTAAGGATGCTTCTGATTTTTTTATCCGTGGCGTAAGTTCTTTAAATGATGCGGGTAACAAACCGTTGATTATTGTTGATGATGTAGAATATAGTTACGATCAGTTGTCGCAAATTAATGTGAACGAAATAGAAAGTATATCTATATTGAAAGATGCCTCAACAACCGCTATCTATGGTATTAAGGGTGCCAATGGTGTGCTGGTGGTGAAAACTCGTCGTGGTGTAGATGGTGCTCCGAAAATTAATGTGCGTATGGAAACCGGATTGCAAATGGCGGTTCGTACACCTAAATTTCTTAATTCGTATCAGACCGCACAATTGGTAAACGAAGCCTATAAGAACGATGGCCTTACCCCGGCATTTACAGAAAACGATATTGAACATTTTCGTACTGGTGACGACCCTTATGGGTATCCAGATGTAAACTGGTATAATGAAATATTTAAGAAAACAGCTATGCAGTCGAACATCAATGTTGATGTATCGGGTGGTTCTGAACGTCTAAAATATTTTGTCTCGGTGGGCTACTTCGGCCAAAACAGTTTGTTACGCGACTTCGATTCGGGCGACGATTTGAACAGTAGTTATCGCTATCGCCGTTTTAATTTCCGTTCAAACCTCGACTTTCAGGTTACAAACAATCTCTCAATGCGTCTTGATGTTACTTCTCGTTTCATGAATATCAATGAGCCTCGAGGCATCAATGCCGTAGGAGCTATCTACGACTTTAATGAGATGCATCCCTATTCGGCACCTGTGAAGAATCCTGATGGAACAGATACTTATCTGTATGACACCAATTCTCGACGTCCTACACTTAATGCACGTCTTGCCAATGAGGGGTATAACCGTACGCGCCGTAATGACAATAACCTTCTTTACAGTGCCAACTGGAAAATGGATTTTCTAACAAAGGGCTTGTCATCAAATCTGCGTGTGGCTTATTCTACAATTGATGAGAACGCGCGTTCGGCTTGGCGCAACTCGTATCCCACCTATCATTATAATTCAGCAACAGGTTTATATAATATTAATCCTGATGGCGTTTATACAAAGGAGGTTCCCGCTATTACTGTTGACCCGCATACGGCTATTAAAGATCTTAATATGATGGCCTCAATCAATTATGCTCGCGTGTTTAATCAGATACACGATGTAAATGCGATGTTGCTATTCAATCAAGAAAGCAAAACGGTAGAACTGGATAGCCCATCATGGGTGTATTCACCGCAGGTGCCCACTAAGTTTCGTGGCACAACGTTGAAGTTGAGTTATAAGTTTGATAGCCGATATCTTGTCGATTTCAATATGGCTTACAATGGCTCTGACCGTTTTAAAGCAGGACATCGCTATGGCTTCTTTCCTGCCATTGGCTTAGGATGGGCTATCTCTGAAGAGTCATGGTTTCGGAAGCACGTAAAGGGTGTAGACCTTTTGAAGCTGCGCACATCGTATGGCTTAGTGGGTAGTGATGTGGCTATGGGCAACCGCTACCTTTATAATCAGGTTTATGAAAATGGTAATAGCTATTATTTCTCTGAGTATGAGGCAGAAACTTTTCCTGGATATAAGGAAGGAGCTTTGGGTAATGACAATGTTACATGGGAAAAGGCGAAGAAGTTTGACCTGGGTATAGATTTGAACCTTTTCAATTGTGTCTCGCTTACTTTCGACTATTTCTATGATAAACGCTATGATCAGTTGGTATATCGTAATGACATTCCGCTTATCTTAGGTGTAGGAACCTCGCCTGTTAATATTGCTCGTACCACAAATCAGGGCTTTGACGGACAGATAGGTTATCGACAGAAGTTTGGCGATTTCCAGTTTAATACTAATTTTGTGTTCTCATATGCTAAGAACAAAATTGAATATCAGGCCGAAGCTCAGCAAATTTATCCTTGGTTGGCATCTACAGGTCATTCAATAGGTCAGCCTTTTGGCTATACTTGGGAGGGATACTATACGCCCGATGATATTGCAAAGATAAAGGCAGGTGCTACCGACGCTCCCGCTGTACCTAATACAGATATTCCAGTTCAGGCTGGCGATTTGAAATATAAAGATTTGAATGGCGATGGTATTATCAACGATTATGACAAGAGTGCTATAGGTAAGCCTAATCTACCTAACACTACTTTGGGTTGGACCGTGGGTGGTTCTTGGAAAGGCTTAACGCTTAGCGTTTTGTTCCAAGGCTCTTTCAATTATAGTTTCAGTGTGGTAGGAACGGGTATCGAACCCTTTAAGAGCCAATTCCAGCCTTTACACTTGGAACGTTGGAACTTGGAACGATATGAGAATGGAGAGCCTATAAATTTCCCACGTCTTACGAGCAATGGCAATACAGTAAATAGTGCCCAGGCTTATATGTCAGACTTTTGGCTTGTTGATGCGTGGTATATTCGCTTGAAGACAATTGATCTATCATACGATTTCCCAAAGAAGTATACCCCGCGCTTTCTTAGCGGTCTTCGCCTCTATATGAATGCATATAATCTTTTCACTTGGACCAGCTATGATAAGTATCAGCAAGACCCGGAAATTAAAACAAATTCGGCTGGTGATGCATACATGAATCAGCGAGTTATAAACTTTGGCATTAGTTTGTCTCTGTAAGGTTGAAAGAAGAAAACTGATATATAGTTTAGGTATAAGAAGAAAATGGAAGCATATTTAAGTCCAGTGAAGGATTTTAATATGCTTCTTTTTTTTTATCCTCTGTTATCTTCTCGATTCTATTACTTCTTTTGATCTTTCAGTATCTTGCTCTCATCGTTTTTTATTTAGTACTATCGTTATTTGGTATATTAAGGCAATAGTGTTGATGTCAAGAATATAATGCATCCTCTTCTTTTTATAGGTATATAAAAAAGCCTTGCAAGCACATCTGTAACACTTGCAAGGCTTTTTGTTGGGTTATAAGTTTTTTTGAAAAACGTTGTTTGGTGGTTCAATATTGTTTTGTTGATGAAACAATAATGTATATTATTTATCTTTCTTACCGAAGATCGAGAAGTGGACGTAGCGCTTAGGATGCTGACGGAGGTCGATGACGAGCGAGTCGGCATTGCGCATGGTAGAGCTGAGGTTGTTATACAGCGATGGGTCGTTCATGAGCAGACCGAGTGTGCCGTCTTTGCTGTTCAGCTTTGCAGTGAGCTCTTGCACGTTAGCAATGGTTTGGTCAACCTGTTTCATGGTTGAGGCTACATCAACAGCCGCCAGATGGGCTGTAAGCTGTTGTGTGTTGTCCAGCACCTTGTCGGCTTTGGTCATCATGGCGGGCATGTTGCGGTTTACGTTTGCCATCAGCGTGTTCAGCTGTTCTGTAGAAGTGGTGAGGTTGGCCGTAATGTTTTGTACATTATGCAGCGACTCTTTAATGGCGGGGTCGGCCAAGATAGTGTTCAGGCTTGTCATAATGCTGTCGAGCTTAGGCAGCATCTTCTCAATGGTGGGAATCATGTTTTGCAGTTGTCCCATGGCACCATTGTTTACATTGCCGTTAAAGGTTTCACCAGGGTTCACTCTTTCGCGAGGGTTGTTTGCCAGCAACAGGTTTATCTTTACGTTGCCCAGCATATCGCTCTCAATCTCTGCCGAACTTCCTGCTGGTATGCGCAGCTGCTTGTCTACACCAATGATAACCTTAGGGCCTTTGGTACCAGTATAATCGTAGATGATGCTTTTTACCACACCCACCTTATAGCCGTCGGCATAAACAGGGCTTGATGCCGAGAGACCGGTGATGTCGGTAAAGTTTACACCATACTCGTTTTGCGACGAAAACACGTTCAGTCCTTTCAGGAAGTTCATTCCAAAGAAAAGAATGACCACTCCCACTATTGCCACGAGGGCAATTCTAACTTCTTTTGTAAAGTATTTCATCTTGTTCCTAACTATATTTGCGTTATTATTTGTTTGTGTTCTCTCTTGTTTCGCGTTACATTTTGTTTCGCGTTATCACTTGTCTTATATGATCACTTGTTTCTGTTGCTTTTGAATAGTTTTATTGCTTCGTTCACATCCATACGCTGTCCGTCTTTCAATGCGATGATGAAGCATGAGGGAAACTGTTCAACCACCTCTTTGCGCAAACGATAAATCTCGTTATAGTTGGCCGAAGCACCATAGGTATATTTATAACTGTTGCCTTCAGAATAGAAATCGACTCCTTTCAAACCTTTAAAAGCAGCATCATCTGCTTTCAACTTGCGACTGCTGGTCATGATTTGTATCTTGAAGACAGGCGCACTTTGCTCTACATTCTGAGCCACAGATGCGGGCTTTGTTTCTTGAACAGGCTTCGTCTCTTGAGCAGGTTTTGTTTCTTGAGCAGGCTTTGGCTCTTGGATAGGCTTTGCCACAGACGTAGGCTTGGCAGCAGTTTGCTTCACCTCTTGTGTTGGCTTAGCCACAGGCTTGTTGTTTGTAGCCTTTCCAGCTTTTTCATCAAATGTTATGATGTCTTCTTCCAAAGCCATTAAGCTTTGTTTGCTTTGGACATTTGTCTTTGCCTCAGACTTGGTATTGTTCTTTACTCCAGGCTTGGTATCATTCTTTGCTTCAGGCTTGGCATTGTTCTTTGCCTCAGGCTTGGTATCATTCTTTGCCTCAGGCTTATTCTTTGTTTCATTCTTAGCTTCTATCTCATTATCAGCCTCAGGCAGAGGCTTGTATGGAATGGTGATACCGCCCGCCTGTTTGCTCTTATATTCAATGAAGGCGTTGTATATGCCGCGTCCTATGCGGTCTACCATGTTAGCATCGTTCAATGCTTTCTCTTCGTCGGGCGTAGTGATGAAGCCCAACTCGATGAGGCATGCTGGCATTGATGTGAGTCGTAGCACGGCAAAGTTGTCTTGGTGCACACCTTTGTTAATGCGTCCTGCCATTGAGCACACATTGCGTTGCAGCAGTTTAGCAAATTCAACACTTTGCTGCATGTTATGGTCTTGCACAAACTCGAACATGATGTTGCTTTCGGCCGAGTTAGGGTCGTAGCCTACATAGTGCTGCTTATAGTCTTTCTCCATGAAGATGACCGAGTTCTCGCGTTTGGCCACATCAAGGTTTGTCTTGGTGCCATGCGATCGTCCGTCGCCCAGCGTGTAGGTTTCAAATCCGCGTGATATTCGTCCTTTAGGCAGAGCGTTTGTATGTACCGATACAAACAAGTTTGCCTTATTGCGGTTTGCTATCTCGGCACGTTCATACAGCGGAACAAAAACATCTTTTTTGCGAGTGTACACCACGCGCACATCGGGACAATTGCGTTCTACATACTTGCCAAAGGCTAATGCCACCGACAGGTTAATGTTTTTTTCATACGAGAACGAACCTTTAGCTCCCGAATCGTGTCCGCCGTGTCCAGCGTCGATAACAAGTGTAAAGCGGTCGGTTACTGCCGCGTGCAGGATGCCAGCGGTAGTGATACAGAGGGCGAGAAATAGGGCCTTTATAGAGTTCATGAAACTAATGTACATACGTTGTTGCAAATTTAAGCATTAAAGTTGGAAACCCCAAAGAAACGTTCAGTTTTTTCGTTTTTAGTAGGCGTATAACCTTATAATAGCTTTGTTATAACTGCAGAATAATCATGCAATAACCTTATGATATCTGTTGCAATAACCTTATGATATCTGTTGCTATAGCCTAATAATAATAGCTTTTATGATTGTTTGTTATCGTGTCATTTCTACCTCAACGCCAGCCCCAGCACATTGTGCTCCCATGGGCGGATTGAGCTTGGTAATGCGCACCTGCACGGCCGATATGTCGGCAAACTGTTTCATAAGATGTTGCGCAATGCGTCCGGCCACGTGCTCTACCAGTTTTGAACTGATGCCCATTTCTTCCTTTACAATGTCATACACCATGGCATAGTTTAGTGTGTGTTGTACATCGTCGGTGGTAATGGCTTTGTCGATAGGATATTGTGCCGACACGCTTACCAAATAGTCGTTGCCCGTCAGCTGTTCTTGTGGCATCACGCCGTGGTAGGCATGCAGCTGTATGTCGTTTACAAAGATGGTGCTGTGTGTAATATGTAATGCTGTCATTGCTTTTATCTATGATGAAATAAAAAAAGGAAAAGGGTGCTGTTGTATAGCGCCCTTTTCCCGATATATGATAATCAGTGTTTCATTATCCGCAGCGCGAGGTACCACAGTTGGTGCAGATGAGGCATCCTTCTTGATAAACCAGCGTCTCTTGTCCGCACACGGGGCACACCTTGCCTTTAGCCTTGGTGCCGTCGACGATATATTTCTTCAAGGCACGTTCAACACCTATCTTCCATGTGTTGATGCTCTCGCTCTTCAGTTGCAGCGAACCTACCAGTTTGATAACATTTTCGATAGGCATACGATAGCGCAGCACGCCTGAAATTAGCTTAGCATAGTTCCAATATTCAGGGTTAAACTTCTCGCTCAGTCCCTCAACGGTTGTTTTATAGCCGCGTTTGTTCTCAAACTGAAAGTCGTAGCGATGGCTGCCATCTTCCAGTGTTTGTTTAATGATGCGACCTTTCACTACTGTTTTAGGCAGTGAGATGCCCTCTTCATCGTCTTGCAGACCCGTGAATATTTCATACGGATGCCCCTTCAGCAAGCCTACAAAGGCCACCCATTTTTCTTTGTTGTTTTGGAAGCGCACCACGTCACATTCCAGTTCTCTTGGGCGCACCTCTACCACCTCGGCGTGTGGGGCAGGAGCGGGTGTTTCGACCTTCTTTTCTTTCTTGCTTACCGATACCATTACGCCCGCACGGCTACCGTCGCGATAGATGGTGCAGCCTTTGCATCCCGAGCGCCAAGCTTCTACGTAGAGGCGGTTTACCAGTGCTTCGTCAACGTCGTTTGGTAAGTTTACCGTTACGCTGATGCTGTGGTCAACCCATTTCTGTATGGCACCTTGCATGCGCACCTTCATCAGCCAGTCAACATCATTTGCTGTGGCTTTATTGTAGGGCGACCGTGCTACAAGATTGTCAATTTCGGCTTGAGTATATTTGCGTGTGGTGTCGATGCCATTTATGCGCATCCACTCTAAGAACTTATGGTGGTAAACGATATACTCTTCAAACGAGTCGCCCACCTCGTCAACAAAGTCAACATGCACATCGGCGTCATTAGGATTTACCTTGCGTCTACGCTTATACACAGGCATAAACACGGGTTCAATGCCGCTGGTGGTTTGTGTCATCAGGCTGGTGGTGCCTGTGGGGGCAATGGTAAGACAAGCAATGTTGCGTCGGCCATACTGCACCATGTCGTTATATAGCTGGTGGTCGGCCTCTTTTATGCGTAAGATGAAGGGGTTGTTTTTCTCGCGTTCAGCATCATATATGGCAAAGGCTCCGCGCTCGCGCGCCATTTCTACCGAACTGCCATAGGCGCTTAGTGCCAGTGTGCGATGCACGCTCACGCTGAAGTCGGTAGCCTCTTGTGTGCCATAGCGCAGCCCCATGGCTGCTATCATATCGCCCTCGGCCGTGATGCCCACACCCGTTCTTCGTCCCAGGCTACTCTTGTTTTTAATTTTCTCCCACAGATGATATTCGGCATGTTTCACCTCATCGGTTTGTGGGTCGGCCTTCACCTTTTCCATGATGGCGTCAATCTTCTCCAGTTCCAGGTCAACAATATCGTCCATGATACGCTGAGCGGCGCGCACGTGCTGCTTCAGTTTGTCATAGTTGAACGATGCACTGGGCGTAAACGGGTTTTCAACATAGCTATAAAGGTTTACCGACAGCAGTCGGCACGAGTCGTAGGGGCACAAAGGTATCTCACCGCAAGGGTTGGTGCTCACGGTGCGGAAACCCAGGTCGGCATAACAGTCGGGTATGCTTTCGCGTAGAATAGTGTCCCAAAACAGCACTCCTGGTTCGGCGCTCTTCCATGCGTTGTGTACAATCTTTTCCCACAACTTCTTAGCCGAGATTTCTTTCTTTACAAGAGGCTCTGCAGCATCAATGGGAAACTGTTGCACGTAGGGCGTATCGTCGATGGCAGCCTGCATGAATGTATCGTCCAGTTTCACTGACACGTTAGCGCCTGTTACCTTACCCTCGGTCATCTTTGCGTCGATAAAGGCTTCGCTGTCAGGGTGCTTAATGCTTACGCTGAGCATCAGTGCGCCTCGACGTCCGTCTTGTGCCACCTCGCGGGTCGAGTTGCTATAACGTTCCATGAAGGGCACCAAGCCCGTTGAGGTGAGTGCCGAGTTGTTCACAGGCGACCCCTTCGGTCGCAAGTCAGACAGGTCGTGGCCCACGCCACCGCGGCGTTTCATTAGCTGCACCTGTTCCTCGTCAATGCGCATGATGGCGCCATACGAGTCAGAGTTGCCCTCCAAGCCTATCACGAAGCAGTTGCTCAGCGATGCTACCTGGTGGTTGTTGCCTATGCCCGTCATGGGGCTTCCTGCGGGTACGATGTAGCGGAAGTGGTCTAACAAGTCGAACACCTCTTGTGCCGACATAGGGTTAGGATATTTCTGTTCTATGCGTGCTACCTCGTTGGCTATGCGCCAATGCATGTCTTGTGGGCTACGTTCGTATATATTGCCGAAGCTATCCTTCATAGCATACTTGTTCACCCACACGCGGGCGGCCAGTTCGTCGCCAGCAAAATATTTCAATGACGCCTCGTAGGCTTCCTCGTAAGAGTATGTCTGTTTTGTTTCCATCGGAAAATATGTGTATTGTCAGTAATATAGATTGCAAAAATACAATTAATATTTGAGATAACCGCACTTTTCTATTGATAAGATTTTGCTAATGTTATTAGGCTCTTGATAATGTAAAAAGAGGCAAGCATATTTTATGGTCTCGGTTTTTTCCACTACCTTTGCAATTCAATATATAAGGAAAAGATAAAGATGATAGTATGTATCGCCGAGAAACCCAGCGTAGCCAAGGACATAGCTCGCATTATAGGAGCCACCAGTGCCCGCGATGGTTACATGGAAGGAAACGGATATCAGGTGACGTGGACCTTCGGACACCTCTGCACCCTTAAAGAGCCCAACGATTATACCGAGAACTGGAAGCGGTGGAGCCTGAGCGCCCTGCCCATGATACCTCCACGTTTCGGTATAAAGCTTATCGACGACCAAGGCATCAAGAAGCAGTTTGCCGTTATACAGCGCCTTATGCAGAGCGCCGATGGCATTATTAATTGTGGTGACGCTGGCCAAGAAGGTGAGCTTATACAGCGCTGGGTGATGCAGATGGCGCAAGCCAAATGCCCCGTGAAGCGTTTGTGGATATCGTCGATGACCGACGAGGCCATACGTGAGGGCTTTGCCTCGCTGAAAGACCAAACCAACTATCAGCCGTTGTATCTTGCCGGATTAAGTCGTGCCATTGGCGACTGGATATTGGGCATGAACGCCACCCGTCTTTATACTTTAAAATATGGGCAGAACCGCCAGGTGCTGTCCATTGGCCGTGTGCAAACCCCCACGCTGGCCCTTATTGTGAACCGCCAGAAAGAAATCGACCAGTTTACGCCCGAACCCTATTGGGTGCTTTCTACCATTTACCGCGACACGTTGTTCACGGCTACCAAAGGAAAGTTTACGAGCAAAGACGAGGGCGAGGCCGCCTTCTCAACCATTGCCGATAAACCTTTTACTGTAACATCGGTTGAGAAGAAGAATGGCACCGAGGCCCCGAAGCAACTCTTCGACCTTACCTCATTGCAGGTAGAGTGTAACCGCAAGTTTGGTTATAGCGCCGAGACCACTCTGAACATTGTACAGTCGTTATACGAGAAAAAGTTGTCAACCTATCCGCGTGTCGACACCCAATACCTCAGCGACGATATCTATCCCAAGTGTCCCTCTATCCTTGCTGGCCTTCAGGGTTACGACGATGTGTTGGCACCGCTGAAGGGCAAGAACCTGAAGAAGAGCAAGAAGGTGTTCGACACCTCAAAGGTTACCGACCACCACGCCATCATACCTACGGGTGTGCCCGCCCGCGCCCTTACCGACCTTGAACGCAACGTTTACAACCTCATAGCCTTGCGCTTTATAGCCGTGTTCTATCCCGATTGTAAATTTTCTACCACCACGGTGCTGGGCCAGGTTGAAGAGGTTGAGTTTAAGGTGAGCGGAAAAGAAATATTGAGCCCGGGATGGCGACAGGTATATATGCGCGACACGCAAACCGCCACCACCCAGCGCAACGCCGACGATGCTGACGACACCGACGAGAGCAAGAAAGGCGACGAAGAGCGCACACTGCCTTCGTTTGTGAAAGGCGAGAGTGGCCCCCATACCCCCACACTTACCGAGAAGCTTACCACACCGCCCAAGTATTATACTGAGGCCACTCTTTTGCGTGCCATGGAAACGGCAGGCAAGTTTGTTGACGACGAAACCCTACGTGCTGCCTTGAAAGAGAATGGTATAGGTCGCCCATCATCGCGTGCAGGCATTATCGAAACCCTGTTTAAGCGTCGCTACATTAGGCGCGAGCGTAAAAACTTGGTGGCCACGGCTACGGGCATCGAACTAATTGACACCATTCATGAAGAACTGTTGAAGAGTTGCGAGCTGACGGGTATCTGGGAGAAGAAGCTGCGCGACATCGAGCATAAGAAGTACGACCCCGCACAGTTTATCAACGAACTGAAGCAGCAGATAACCGAGATTGTGAACGATGTGTTGCGCGACAATAGCAACCGCCATGTCACCATCACCACCGATGAAGATTTGAAGAAGAAGCGCCCCGCCAAGCGCCGCACGGCAACAAAGGGCAGTGGCACTACGGCCCCCTTAGTGGGCACACCATGCCCCCAGTGTGGTCAGGGCACCATTATTAAGGGCCATACAGCCTATGGTTGTAGCCGATGGCGTGAAGGGTGCACCTATCGCAAGCCCTTCACGTCATGATGCTTATATGTTTTTAATCTTGAAAGTAAACGCGCTTTACGCGGTTACTGATGCCTGTGAGCACCTCGTACGGAATAGTGTCGAGCACATCAGAGAGCACCGTTACGGGCAGATGGTCGCCAAATATCTCTACGCTGTCGCCCTCATGGCAGTTGATGCCAGTTACGTCAATCATGGCCACATCCATACATATATTGCCCACGTAGGGAGCGCGCTGCCCGTTTACCAGGCAGTAGCCGTGGCGGTTGCCCA
>ENA-ORNT01000276-ORNT01000276.1-human-gut-metagenome-genome-assembly--contig:-NODE-276-length-37991-cov-15.715574_pt1 | contig 37991 bp, 29 predicted proteins | sample MGYA00242120_ERZ509032 | MGnify/ENA primary metagenome ERZ509032 (study PRJEB26280, sample SAMEA2338729) | human gut metagenome | biome: human gut; feature: human-associated habitat; material: faeces...
AACGCAAGCAAGGAACTCAAGCTAAAGAGCCCATAGGGCTCATTCGTGCGATTTGGATTATTCGTGTTCTAAAAAAATCAGCAGTTTGTGTTTAAAAGAACACGAATATAGCGAATCTACCGAATGTTAATTAAACTTCAAGCAAGGAGCGCAAGCAGAAGCAAAGCCCACAGGGCTCAAAAATCCGCTCTCTGTGCTATCCGTGTGCGACATAATAAAAGACAAAGGCAAAGTCTTCCCTAACTGGTTGTAATCAATATTCCCCAATGTTTATCGGGTGAGCCATAAAAATCGTTTTATGGGCGAAACGATTTTAGCCAAAAAGTGTTTCCCTATTTATGTGATGATACGGTAAATGGTACTCAATACCACAAAAACACAAAACGATTTACCACAAAAACACCAAACGATTTGCCACAAAAACACCAAACGAAATGCCACAAAAATACCAAATGAAATGTGTAATACGCAAGAAATCAGTAACTTTAGATAAGATGTGTTGTGCTCAGAAATAAAAAACAAAAACTACGTATTTTGTTTTGTTATTCCATTCACTTGCAGTATCTTTGCAAACGAATCATATAATAAACGATATGGAATATCTCAAAAGAACAGCCGATGAGCATTTAAGCTTGCTATTGGCTTCTTCTGGAGCCGTGCTCATAGAAGGTCCAAAATGGTGTGGCAAGACAACAACTGCAGAACAACAGGCAAACAGCACTATCAGTCTGCAGGATCCTGATATGCGTGACAAATATCAAGCTACCATTAGGGTGAAACCTTCGCTTCTTCTGCTTGGTGAAACGCCACGTCTTATAGATGAATGGCAGGAGGCCCCCGTGCTATGGGATTCGGTACGAGCTATGGTTGATAAACGAAATGAGTTTGGACAATTCATTATGACAGGTTCAAATTCGATTGACCCAAATAAGAAAAGTGAATTTATCAAACATTCTGGCAGTGGACGAATTGCAAAGATGCAAATGCTTACTATGAGTCTGTATGAATCCTTGGAGTCTAACGGCAAGATTTCGCTAAAAGAATTGTTTGATAACAAGGATTTGGATATTGATGGCACAATGTCAGAAATGTCTATTGAAAAACTTATATTTGCGGCCTGCCGTGGTGGGTGGCCTGCATCATTGTATGCCAAGTTCGACAAAGCCAAACTACAAATAGCCAAAAACTATGTGAAAACAGTATGCAGTACTGATGTTTCGACAATAGATGGAGTCAAAAGAAATGAAAAGGTTGCAAGCATAATACTCCAAAGTTATGCACGCAATATCTCGACATTAGCCAAAAAGAGCGTGGTGTATCGAGATGTGAATGAACACTTAGAAGGTGTCAGTACCACTTCTTTCGACACATATATTGATGCATTTGAACGTTTGTTTGTTATTCAAGACATTGAAGCATGGAGCCCTGCTATCCGTTCTGCTTCAGCCATACGAAGAGGTATGAAACGTGAGTTTGTTGACCCTTCTATTGCTGTAGCAGCCTTAGGTTTGTCACCAGAAGCTCTTTATACAGATTTGAAAACATTTGGCTTCTTGTTCGAATGTATGGCAATTCGTGACCTGAAGGCTTATTCATTGTCCCTTGGTGGTTCTATATCATATTATCATGACAGATATGATTTGGAAGCAGATGCCGTCCTTCATCTTGATGATGGACGATATGCCCTAATCGAATTCAAACTAGGTAGTCGAGAGATTGAAGAAGGTGCAGAACATTTGAAAGAAATCAAAAGACTTGTGCAAGAGCATAACAAAACTGAAAAACAAATAAAGCTACGTGAGCCAGATTTACTCATGGTTATAACTGGAGGAGAAATGGCCTACACACGTCCTGATGGTGTCAAAATTATACCGCTTGCTTGCTTAAAGGACTAAATAGAGGTGTTATAACAAGAAATTGTTTAAATTCTTTTTTTCATTCCTTTTTGTGTACTTTTGCGTTGTTAATAAGAAATACGAATATAATAATCGTTAAGAAAGATATGGAAGCAAAAACTTATTTGAAAGCTTTTTTTAAGATGAAAGAAAACATTACAATTAGTGTAATGAGAGTGGCAACAATCTGTGCTTTAGTGATATCAGTAATCTTAATCCCTGTTGGATTGTATTACTGAATATTGGGCTCTTGGATAGAACAACCTCTTGGTATAACATTAGTTACATATGGAATTTCTGGTATAATCACATCGTTTTTTGTACAAGGATTTGTCTATATCGTAAAGGCTGCTATCTTCTATTTACGTCAGAATGGTCAAGTAGAAGAACTTGAAGACGATGATGATTTTTATTCTGAAGAATAACAGAATATGTTGATGAAAAAATATGTATGCTCTTTAAAAGTGTGATTAATCTTGTTTTATGGGTGAAACGATTCTGTAACAACAGTTCTCGGCAATTTTTTGTCTCTATAGTCGTTTTTATCTAACCATTTTTATTTTACCGACAACGACTGACAATTATAGACAATAATTTCTTCACCAAAGATTAATGAAATATCACAAAAAGCACAAAAGTGTTTCATAAGCGAAACGGTTCCTTCGAAGATCAGCTATCCACACCAAGCATCATTGCTTTTAGGAATAATGTGTTCCGTTCTGCTTCTGCTATTGATATGCTGAACAAAATGTGGACATTGTAACGGCATCAACACCTATTATCAATAATGCTTAAAAGTGGTCAATTAAAATCGTTAAAAAACAAGGCAAAAATATAGGCAAAAAATTTCTAACGTAATCTACGTTCTACTTAGGAATAGCAATAACAGTTCTTTGCTAAAATAGTAATGGCAGAGTTTGGTTATGATTTGCTTAAAATTTACTACCTTTGTGGTAGCAACAACAGTCTGGCAACTGTCGCCCTGGTACTCAGGAGTTCAAGAACAAGTATGAGGAAGCCATAGGCCATAAGGCTACATCTATCTCAATAGCCGACCTCCGTAAGTATGCCAAGCAGTTTGGTGTTGAGTATTATGCAGAGCAGGCCATCGAGTATGCGCTTAATCATTAAGCCTTGCGCCTCCTTTATGGAGGCTGGGTGTAATCACAAAAAAAATATAGACAACATGGAAAAAGACCAAGTAATTTATGACAAGCGTAAGGCCATGGGCGAGAGCATCCGCGCGATGCGCACCGCTCAAGGCTGGGAGCAGGAGCAGCTCGCCCAGATTGCGGGCATCTCCACCTCAAACATCCGCAGCGTGGAAGCCGGCAAGTATGCCGTGAATATCGACGTACTCAACAAGATTGCAGGAGCGTTAGGCGCGGAGCTGAGAATGATAGAAAAGTAAAAAGTAAAAAAAGTAAAAAGAAAGATTATGGCAAAAGAAAGATTTTTCGTTGACATCGGGCAAAGATTTGATGTGGACAGTGACGGACAACGAAAGTGGCATCGCGATTGACATCCGCGAAGGTTTGTTTAACGATAGTCAGGATGTTGTGATTTGCTTAAAATTTACTACCTTTGTGGTAGCAACAACAGTCATGAACTACACCAGAGCCATGACGAACAGTTGTGATTTGCTTAAAATTTACTACCTTTGTGGTAGCAACAACAGTTCCAAGTCCTGATGAACCTTGTTTCTTTGTGTTGTGATTTGCTTAAAATTTACTACCTTTGTGGTAGCAACAACAGTGACTCGGCAATATCCATAGTGCCATAGGTAGTTGTGATTTGCTTAAAATTTACTACCTTTGTGGTAGCAACAACAGTGTAAAGTATTAGGAGGAAACTTTTTACCATGTTGTGATTTGCTTAAAATTTACTACCTTTGTGGTAGCAACAACAGTATTTAGCGATTCTAACATTGAATCGGACGGTTGTGATTTGCTTAAAATTTACTACCTTTGTGGTAGCAACAACAGTGAGTTATCCAAATTAGTAAACGATATGGAGGTTGTGATTTGCTTAAAATTTACTACCTTTGTGGTAGCAACAACAGTTCTTTGGCATTACTCTTTATGTGAAACAAGGTTGTGATTTGCTTAAAATTTACTACCTTTGTGGTAGCAACAACAGTGGAAATCGGCGGTGACCCTACTGTGCTGGTGTTGTGATTTGCTTAAAATTTACTACCTTTGTGGTAGCAACAACAGTGCTGCCGTTCAGGGTGAGCGTCAAGAGCGTGTTGTGATTTGCTTAAAATTTACTACCTTTGTGGTAGCAACAACAGTCTGTTTAACCAATAATGAACTATGATTGTGTTGTGATTTGCTTAAAATTTACTACCTTTGTGGTAGCAACAACAGTTTACATTAGCTGGCTTAATCTTAAAACAAGTTGTGATTTGCTTAAAATTTACTACCTTTGTGGTAGCAACAACAGTTCTGATACGTTCTATGATTTCAAGAGTGCCGTTGTGATTTGCTTAAAATTTACTACCTTTGTGGTAGCAACAACAGTACAGGAGGGCAAGAATACCTCGACATTACCGTTGTGATTTGCTTAAAATTTACTACCTTTGTGGTAGCAACAACAGTATAGTCTGTGTAATGTTCTGTAACACAATTGGTTATATGGAATATTAGAAAACAAAAATACTGTTTTAAGAAAGAAGAATTCCGTCTCTAAATACGGAATTCTTCTTTTTGGTTTTAGAGGGCTAAGGATACGAAGGAAGGCAATAAAAGTTTTTTGTAGGTTAAAATATCTGTAATACAGCTAATCTTTTTTAAAAGATTAAAATAGTTCAAGTTGTTGCCCTGGAGCTTTCGGAGGTATTGGCTTTTTGCCATAAAACAAATCGATACTTCCAAATTGTTTGTCCGTTATACACATTATGCCGACCTTACCATATTCTGGAAGAAATGATTTGATTCGTTTTATATGCACTTCTGCATTTTCCATACTTGCACAGTGACGTACATAAATGGAAAACTGAAACATGGTGAAGCCGTCACGTTGAAGCCGCTTGCGGAACAACATATACTCCTTCTTGTCCTTCTTAGTTTCTGTGGGAAGGTCAAAAAATACAAGAATCCACATAATACGATATTCGCTAAAACGGTCCATATTGTTACTTACTCTTATTAGGAGTCAAGACGTATCGGATATGCTATGCGTCTTAATTCGCCAGTGAAACATTTATAGAGAGATGCAGTAGTTTGTGTTACTGCTACCATCAGAGGACTATGTTTGTCATTTATTACTACATCAATAGTAGGTATACCAAGAAGGCGAAACTTTATCTCTTTGGAAAGTTGTAAGTCTTCGCAGCCAAACTCTCTAATAATGGTATATACGAGTTCGTCAACATATGGTCGATAAGGCTCCATGATGTCGTCGGCAAGGCAATAGGCGTTATACCTGTTGTGATGGTGGATGCCGAGTGTTGGCAGCATGCCGCTCGACACTAATGCCCGAGCCACGACAGCTCTGAGAATGGCATAACCATAGTTTAGAAGATTGTTGGGAGGCATACCATTTCTGTCGCGAGTGAAGTCGCTGAGATTTGGAATGTTGCTGAAAATATTCTTCCAATAATATGCAGCTGCCCTACCTTCGGCATTTTCGGGGTCGCCGCTTCTGACATCTGCCGAGAGTCTTTCGAGAACCTTTGTGGGAACACCGGTGTATAGGGATAATACAGCTGCCTGATTGTCAATCTTGGCTTTTATGGTCTGTTGCCACAACTGTTTGCGCAGCGGCAGCGAGGAATCTAGTTGTTCACGGAAGCGCTCGTTTTGCGTAGAATTGCCATAAAGCGGCAGCATCAATCCAACAGGCATGCTATGGCTGTCGCATGTTATCACGGCACAGTTGTTTTCGAGCAATGCTTCAAGCAGTCCCTGCGTAACGGTTATGCGCTTGTTGTCGAGAATCACAATGCCTATATCCTCAATAGGTTTGGTAACTTCTGACTCCTGCTTCATACGCTTTGGAAGGTCAGGAGTGCTTTCCACTTCTGGTAGTTTGATAACCATTTGTCCCATACGGAGCGATAGATAGGCAGAATTTCCGAAATAAAGTGTTTTCTTAATCATAGGCTTAGTCCTGTTAGGTATTAAACAAAAAGCCGAATGGTTTATCGTTTTTTAATAAACCATTCGGCTGTTATTATTAACGCAATGTTATTTCTCCTATACGGTTTATTGATATAGGTATGCAGATTTCTTTAATCATTTCGCCTGTCAAAGCTCTTTGATTCTTAGACTGAGGACTTCCAAGACCAAATTCATTTTGTATAATAATATCTCCTTTGCAAAAACTTTCTGCTTCATCTTTTCTTAGGGAAAATATTAAAGATGCAGCATTAGCTGGTGCGAAATTAGCAGTATTATCACAACCGTCAGTAAATCTATATATTCTCTCTTTATCTAAAGGCAAATTGATTCTATTCGTTTTTCTTTCCTCTTCTGTTGGTATATATACTAAATCGTTTGGTGAGAGCACGTATTTAGGACTGGCTCCATTTTCATCTTCAGGAGCAGGCGATAGACCACGTTTCTCTCTGTCGATGACGACTTTTAATGGTATTGTGTTATAGGTCCTTTTGAAGAAGACCTCTCCTGTCTTTTCATCTATCTGTTCTTCTGTGTAGATGGCGAAGAATAAGTTCGTACCCTTTGCTGCCTCTACGAATTTCTTTTTCTTGTTGCCTTGTAGACCAACTGCAAACTTGTCCGCTTTCACATATATGCGCACCTTCAGAATAGGCTGATGGAATTTGCCATTATTTAGCTCAATGATGTTGCGGTTCATCTCGTCGATGCCATCTGGCGAAAAAGCTGTTTCCGCCTTGTCGCCGTGTGCAGACAGATGGTTTAGCAGAATTTTCTGGATGGCAGTATCTGCCACTTGGGTCTTTATCTTCTTCTTGTCGAATGAAGTGTCCAGTGGCTTTCTTGTGGCGAAGAAACGCTCATTGGTCTCCTTGGAGAAGTAATGGATTTTAATCTTCTTCGGGTTCACGTCGCTCCACTCATCCTTGTTGTCGCTGAAATATTGCTTTATCTTTTTCTCATTGTATTGCAATGCCATCAGTTCGACAATCTTTGACCTCAGTTCCTTGTCTGCAATGTCCTTGGTGCGCTTCATTGCTTCCTTTAGCGAGACTTCTTTTATTCGTCTTAAATTAATCTCGCCAAATACTGTCTCCTTGTGCATAGACTTGCGGATAGCCCATGAGTCGCCTTTAGATTGAGGGGAGTAAACCTTCTTGCCATCCTTGAAATGCTGGTAATAGTTGGTGGTCTTGTTGATGACACGCAGATTTTGCTTGAAGCTTACCACTATGTCTCTCAGGGTGCGTTCCACGTCTGCGGTAAAACCTTCCCAAGGCTTCTTGAATTCCTTTGCCACAGAAATCTGTTTGCGTATGCCGTCTTTTTCGATTTCTACGGACTCGTATCGGCGGAGTTTCTTTGAAAGCTGAATTCTGTTGGCATTGTTCTTCGACATTGCAGCCTCGTTGTTCAGTAGGTTCACATGGTCGCGTGTGGTGCATGCTATGACGATGGCGTCCATCGCATGATGGCGGTGGTCGATGCGTTTCTTGTTGAATCCCTTCTGCAGTTCAAGAGGCATATCGGGGACTTCGTGGCCCTCTTTGTTTGAAGTGGTAAACTTGTCAGTTCCCGTTAGTTCATTCAGTCTTCTGAAACGAGGCAGAATGATATGGTTCCACACGTCGTTTATGCCCCAGTCCTTTTTCAGCCTGTCTGTGATGCTGCCGTTGCAGCTGATAACGTTTTTAGAGGTAGCCTCTTCCTCTCCTTCCTCCCGCACGATGTTGGAGAGAAGAGAAATGATGAGCTTGCTTATGTATCTGCTGTCGTTCAGCTGTCTGTTTATGAATTCATCAGGAATGTCGTCCATGAGGAGCTTGCGCATCTTCGCTTTGTTGTTCTTGTATTGAGATTCCACATGGCGCACGTATTCCTCGGGAGAGAGAATTTCCACGGTGCCTCCCATGCTGAGAGATACCTTTTCGCCCTTGTGCTGCTTGATGAATTCATATCCGAGCATACGGTCCTTCAGCTTGTTCACCTCAGCTTCGCAGATTACTTTATTCGAGAAAGAGTCGTCGAAATAGCGCGACTGTGGTATCACGTGCTCTATCTCGTATGCAGGAGTGAAGAGTTTGGCAAGTGGAATCATCTGTCCAGTATATGGTGAACGGTAGTTCTGCTCAAGCCATAGGATATAGCGTTTTACTTCAGACGCCGTAGGCTGTTTCTTGACATCTACTTGCGACAGCCGATTCATGATGTCGGAAATCTCGTCGTCTATTTCGCTGCCGGCATTGCTGATTGCGCCATCCTCGTATATCCTCAAGAGTTCCTGCTGACTTGGCGAATAAGAACGCACGTTCTCTATTCCGAATTCTGGATTCATGAATTCGGTGAGAAGAAGTTTGGCACGCATGTTTGCATTTTCGTTCTCGAGCATACGTCGGTTCATCTTGCTACGCTTGTCGGCAGGATTCTTCATCTCGCGTCCCAACTCCACATGGATTTCGCTTATCTCGCCATATTTCTTCCATATATCACGTACTGTTCGCAAGGTCTCAGTGACAACCTGCTCCACTATAGGGTTGCGGAGAGAGTGCTGCTTGAAGTCGCTTAGGTATTTGTCGATGTCTTCAGGAGAAGACCATCTGCCGGAGTCTGCCCTTTCGCTGTGGTGATCGTACACGATGTAGCACGCAAGCCAAAGTGGAAGTCCTTGGAATTGAGATGCAGAAGTGAGAGACATCGCCTTTTCTCTAACGCGGTTTCGTATGTTATCGTCATATTCTCCGTCAATTATTTTGCTGATACGTGCCTTGGTAGCTGGGGCAATGTTGTCATAGTTCCAGTATTTGCCCAACCGCATCAGGGGCAGCAGCTTCTTCAATGCCTTGGCTGAGTATGCTCCATATTCTTTCTTGTATGGCTCTATGTCGGCAAGGGCTTCTGTGAAAGCGTTGTCAAGTCCGTTCTTCGCAGCGAAACGGGCAAGTGCTTTTCTTAATTCGCCTTTGTCTTCAACAGAATAAAGAATGTGCCATAATGATTCTTCATTGCCGTTGCTTGACAGGAAATCGGCAGATACCCCAGCCTTGTTCAGTTTAGCCAGTATCTTTCCTCTTGTCACATTGCAGGGATAACTTTTGTCTTCTACATAGTTCCATCTGTATGGATATACGCTGTCTTTGCCCTTGGGCTTCTTCATATTGAAGAATTCTTTGAGCAATACGTCTTGTTTTATTTCCGTTTTGTCGTTGAGATAATCAAAAAGCGCTTCTCGCCTGTCATCCGTAGGCAGAAACTCATCTGTGACATCAACGTCAAGTTTCACTTTGTCACCGACCTGCTTCTGGCGTTGGTATATACGGAGGTTTGAGATGAACTGCCATAGTCTGAATTCCTGATATAGCGGATGCGACTTTGCTATGCACTTCACTGGTGCTTTGTGTTCCTCGCCATCTTTTGTGTATGTCAGACTCTCGTATGGACAATTGTCTATCAATGATTTCTTGCTTTTTAGAGGTCTTTGATAAAATATGATGTTGTCTACGAAGAGATAGGTGAAATCATTTCTTGTGGATATGGAGTTGCGATAGGCTTCGTTGCTCTGGTATAACTCTTTTATACATTTTTCGTATAGCGCAGAGTCGGAAAGTTGCGGTATGAAGCGCTTTTGTGACTCCAATATCTTTTGCAGCTCGTTTTTGTAGTATTTGCGTTCTACTACTCTCACGAGTTTTCCCTTGATTTTCTGTTTCGGATTGTGAAGCAGCGCATTATAGATGTATTCTCCGACAGTCATGCCGGATTCGTCGATATCCTTCTCCGCTTTCTTTTTCTGTAGATTCCAGTCGTTTTCGTTTGGCATTCTTAAAGACATCTTGATGTTTCCCTTCTTGTCTTTCTTAGGATTTCCGTCTTTGTCGAATTGGGTGGTGACGATGAATTCTTTTGTCTTGCCAATCCAGTCTGGCTTTATTTCTGCAGAGCAATGATATACCATGCCGTTTTCAAGCACGATGTCAAACCATGTGCTTTTTCCTTTCTTCTCACCTGTGTCTATTACGTCAACGACCTTCTGCGCAAGATATTCTTCACATTTGTTGTTGTCGGCTTCACCTTCTTCTTCGCCGCGAAGCTGATAATAGCCTCGTTTTTGATTGAAATTTAGTATTATCCATGCCAGTTCGAATGGTGTGACGGTTTCTCTTAGGGCTTTCTTCCTGAGATAATACAATGTCCAGTCATATGGTACTTTCATACCTCTTTTTAGAAGTTCCGGTTGGACAGAACGGAACTCTTCTATCATTTCATTGAATGAATCTGCAAAGAGAAAGTGCATTTTTCCTTCGTTATCTTTCCTCCATGCTATTTTGGGCTCCTCGTCCGCATCTTTGAACTTCCCATATCTTGTGAGTGCGTTTGAAAAGTGCTGTGGTAGAAATCCCATAATGTCGAGAATTCTTAACAGTCGCTCACGGCGCAGCAGACAGCGTTCGCGTAGTCGGCGAACGCCCCTGAATTGTGTACGGTCTTTAGTTTGTGATATGGTGTTTCCTTTTGCAAAATCACCAAGTTGTGCTGCGTCCATAGGGATGATTCTGCTTCCAGCTCCTAATATTTGTTTTATTAAGATATTACTCTCATTATATTTTTCTTGAACTACAGCCCACCCTATACTGTTAGTCCCAAGGTCAAATCCTAAGACATTTTTCATATGTAATCATTTTTTATTATAGTTACTATTTGTATTTTGATTACAAATATAGTTTTTTTTATGAATAGTATCAAATTTTTAAGAAAAAATTTTGTTTTTTATTAATTAATGCCTATTTTTGCAGAAAATTTTAAGCAAATCACAATAAGGATTATTCCGTTGTGAAAACATTAGGTTCTATCCCATCGTCCTTTAACGGTGGGATTTTTTATATGTGTCGCTTTTATGAATTTGTTTGTACATGGCTCTATAGATACATGGCTAAAAAAAGACAATGGAATAAATAAAAATAGAGGTTAAGGAGAGACCTCCACTAAGTTATATTACAATAGAGGGTTACTTTCCGAAATTTAGATTTTTTGTTTTTAGATAAACTACGCTGCACTCAGGAATAAAAACAAAAACTGCGTGTTTTGTTTTGTTATTCCATTCACTTGCACTATCTTTGCATAAAATAGAACAGTAAGATAAGGATCTATATACTATGTAACTATGGATATATCACGCGTACAGAAAATGTTGAGTAGCCAAGATGGATTGTCAAATACTCTTGGCATGGAATTTTTGTCTACACCCGAACCCGATACATGCAAGGCAAGGATGAAGGTAGACCATCGCAACCGTCAGCCATTTGGCTTTCTGAGCGGTGGCGCTTCGTTGGCGCTGGCTGAAAATATTGCTGGCGTGGGCTCGTTGGCTATTTTCCCTGGAAAGATTAGTGTGGGCGTTAGCGTTAGCGGCACACATGTGAAGGCGGTGTTGGAAGGCGATGTGGTGGAGGCTACTGCCACTTTGATTCACAAAGGCAAAACGCTGCATACATGGCATGTGGAGATAAAAAACTCGGAAGAAGAGCTGATATCATCGGTTACGGTGACTAACTATATCATTAGACCCCGTGAATAGAGAGCTATGAAGGATTACGTTTTATACAGGTTGCCTTATGCTAAACAGGCTTATAAGATAGAGGGCGAGACCACTCATCTGCTGTCGTCGGCTGCGCAGCTTGACGATGTGTGCGGATTTGTGATGGCGCCTTTTCGCGCTTCGGCTGAAACGCCAATAGTGGTTGTGGAAGGCAAAGCAAAGCCTGTGGAACTGGCTACGGAGAGTTGGACTAACGAGGTGGCGGAGACTGGGCGAAGGGAGGATTATGCTCGCGACTTTGCTCGTTTCCACGATGCTATTAGTAAGGGACAGTTCTCGAAGTTGGTGCTCTCGCGAAATGCGGAGATTGCTGCTGATGATGAGTTATGCCCAGAACTACTCTTTGCCGAGGCTTGCCGTCGCTATCCGCGTATGACGATAGCGCTGGTGAAGAGCGAGGTGGCTGGCACATGGCTTATGGCTACGCCAGAGATTTTGCTGGCGCAGGATGGCGACAGATGGCAGACTATGGCGCTGGCCGGAACTATGGCGTGGGAAGGCAAAAAGGTGTATAGCTGGTCGGACAAGAACAAGAAGGAGCACCAATTGGTGGCAGGGTATATAGAAGAGGTGCTGAAGCCTTATGCTAAGGATATGGAAATATCGAAGCCATATACTGTCAGGGCTGGCAACCTGGTGCATCTGCGTAGCGACTTCTCGTTTACGCTCGATGATGCGCATGCTGATGGCTGCGGAATAGGTGAACTGGTAGAGGCGCTGCATCCTACGCCTGCCGTTTGCGGACTGCCTAAGCAGGAGGCGATAGATTTTATTGCTGCCAACGAGAGCATAGATCGCAAATACTATAGTGGATATTGCGGACCATGGAATGTGGGTGGCAAGACCTCGCTCTTTGTGTCGCTAAGATGTATGGAGATAAAGGAGGGCAGAGGATTGATGTATGCTGGAGGCGGACTCCTGGAGGAGAGCTCCGAGGAGAGTGAATGGCAAGAGACAATGATGAAAATGGAGCCAATGAGAAGTATATGTACTCAGACAAAATAAATGTAAATATTCTGACTTCGTTGATGGTGGCTCACGGAGTGAGAACCGTTGTTGTGTGCCCAGGAAGTAGAAATGCTCCCTTGGCACACAATTTTGCTTCGTGCCCAGAGATGTATTGTGTGGCTGCCACCGACGAGCGTTCGGCTGGATTTTATGCCTTGGGCTTGGCGCTGGCTTCTGAGCGCCCTGTGGCTGTATGTGTGACGAGTGGCTCGGCACTGCTCAATCTGGCTCCTGCCGTGGCTGAAGCTTATTATCGCGAGGTGCCGCTGTTGGTGATTTCTGCCGACAGGCCGTTGGCTATGATAAACCAACTGCAGGGACAGACGCTGCCTCAGGCCGGTGCGCTGGGCATGATGGTGAAGGCGACGGTGCATTTGCCGGAACCGCACAACGAGGTGGAGCGATGGTATTGCAACAGATTGGTGAACGAGGCTATGATAAAGATGCTGCTGCATGGTGGCGGACCGGTGCATATTAATGTGCCTATATCTGAACCGCTGTATAATTTTGCAGTAGAGGAATTGCCCGAGGAACGCAAGATTACGATGGCTGCAGATTCTGCCGATGAGGCGCAGCTAACGGCTATTGCGGACGACTTTGCCAAGGCAAGAAAGCCGCTGATAGTGGTGGGACAGATGGAGCGAAGAGAATGGCATAGGGCTGCCGAGGCTGTGGAGAGGTTGGAGACGCGAGCGGTGGTGCTGGCAGAGAAACTGTCGGACGATTCCGAGCGCCAGCTGCCTGCATTAGACATGCTCGTGGAGCTGATGGCGGATGCTGCCGACTATCAGCCCGACTATATAATATATGTAGGTGGCAACATGGTGGCTAAGGCAATGAGACAATTCCTGCAGCATACGAAGCCAAGGAGGAGCATCGTGGTGAGCGAGGCGGGCGATGTGGCAGACGTGATGATGAACGCCACGGATATCGTTGAGGCTAAACCGAGCGAAATGCTCAGGGCGTTGGCTTCGGCTGTTGGTTCTTCTTCTGATGCTGTTTCCGATAATGAGACTTCGACATGGATAGAAAGCTGGCAGAGGCTGAAGGCTGAGGCTATAGAGCAAGCAAATGTGGCTACTGGGAATAGGCAAAACGAGGCTATACGCGAGTTTTTCCGTGCCATTAGGGGCAAGGAGATGAATGTGCATGTGGCAAACAGCTTGTCGGTGCGTATGGCGTTGAAGTATGCGGATAGGTATCTGTATGTGAACCGTGGTGTGAATGGCATCGAGGGTTCGCTGTCGACGGCAGCAGGCTTTTCGATTATGTCAGCGTGTCCGGTGGCGTGTATCATTGGCGACCTGAGCTTCTTCTATGATGCCAATGCGCTATGGAATCAGGAGCTGTGTGGCAACTTCCGCATATTGCTCATCAATAATAAGTGTGGAGGAATATTTAGCAAGTTTGAGCAGTTGGCTGATAGTCCTGCGTGCGATAGCTATGTGATGGCTAAGCATAATGCTACTGCCGAGGGTGTGTGTATGCAGAACAATGTGGCGTATCGCAAGGCGGAAACCGACGATGAGGTTCGTGATGGCATCCGCTGGTTGGTAGATGAAAAATGTCCGCGCCCAATGGTGCTGGAGGTTAGTGTTTAGTGTTTAATGTTTAGTGTTTAGTGTTTAATGTTTAATGTTTAGTGTTTAGTGTTTAGACGATTTTTAAAACATAAACCAAATAAACCCCTGATTGTTTTCTGAGAGGCGCGCACGCCTCTCAGAAAACAATCAGGCAATAAACCAAAATAAACCATAGCTTGAGATACACATTACACACTACACATTACACATTACACATTACACATTACACATTACACACTACACACTTCTTTTTTACCCATTTCCTTTTTTATGTCAATAAGTTTATGTATTTTTGCATAGATTATCATATAAATAATTAATCACTATGGAAAGAAATTGGAAGAAGATAGAGGGCTTCGACTTTAAGGAAATATTGTTCGAAGAGTATAATCATATTGCGAAGATTACGATAAACAGAGAGCGCTACCGCAATGCGTTTACACCACTCACTACATGGGAAATGTCGCAGGCTTTCAGCTATTGCCGAGAGTGTGCCGATATTAGAGTGGTGCTGCTGACAGGAGCTGGCGACAAGGCATTCTGCGCTGGCGGCGATATGCACGTGAAAGGACGCGGAGGCTACGTAGGCTCGGATGGTGTGCCAAGACTGAATGTGCTGGATGTGCAGATGCAGATACGCAGACTGCCTAAGCCTGTGATTGCTATGGTTAATGGCTACGCTATTGGTGGCGGACACGTGCTGCACGTGATGTGCGACCTGACGATAGCAAGCGAAAATGCAATATTTGGACAGACGGGTCCGAAGGTGGGAAGCTTCGACGCTGGTTTCGGTGCTTCGTATCTTGCCCGCATGGTGGGACAGAAGAAAGCACGCGAAATATGGTTTCTCTGCAAGCAATATTCGGCTAAAGAAGCCGAGGAAATGGGTATGGTAAACAAGGTGGTGCCTTTAGATAAGCTCGAAGATACCTGTGTGGAGTGGGCAGAGATAATGATGGAACGCAGTCCGCTGGCTCTTCGCATGATAAAGGCTGGACTCAATGCCGAGCTCGACGGTCAGGCAGGTATTCAGGAGTTGGCAGGCGACGCAACCATGCTCTATTACACCATGGACGAAGCACAAGAGGGTGGCAAAGCCTTCTTGGAAAAACGTAAGCCAGAGTTTGATAAGTATCCGGTGTTTCCATAAATAATGAAGATTACTATTACCACTCGCACGTTGCATTTTAAGCAACCTGCGAAGACATCGCGCGGAGAATATACTACGCGAGTGAGCAGATATGTAGATGTAGAGAAAGATGGAGTGCATGGAGTGGGAGAGTGTGCCACTCTGCCCGATTTGTCGTGCGACGAAATTCCAGACTACGATCGTCTGCTACGCCAGTTTTGTGATATGATAGAGCGCACAGAGCGTATTCCTTACGACATGTTGCGCCCTTACCCCTCTATGCTCTTTGGACTGGAGACAGCCTTTGCACAGTTGGAGGCAGGCGGTTCGACAGCCTTGTTTGATACTGCCTTTGCACGTGGCGAAGTAGGAATACCCACCAATGGCTTGGTGTGGATGGGCTCATACGAGCAGATGTTGGAGCGCATGCAAGAGAAACTGGACTTGGGCTTCAAGTGCATAAAACTGAAGATTGGAGCAATAGACTTTGACAAGGAGGTGGAGTTGCTGCACATTATCCGCGAGGCTTTCCCAAAAGAGAAAGTGGAGCTGAGAGTAGACGCCAATGGCGCCTTCGACCCCGACGACGCAATGGCATTGCTCGAGATATTGGCAAAGTATGACATTCACTCCATAGAGCAACCAATAAAGCAGAAGCAATGGCGCGACATGGCACGACTGTGTAAGGAGTCGCCAATAGCGATTGCTCTGGACGAAGAGCTGATAGGCGTAAACCTGCACTCGATGAAAGAGATGCTGCTCGACACCATTCAACCACAATATATCGTGCTGAAACCATCGCTCCATGGCGGAATGATGGGAAGCCAAGAGTGGGTAGAGCTGGCTAAAGCACGAGGAATAGGCTCGTGGATGACGAGCGCCCTGGAGAGCAACGTGGGACTGAACGCAATAGCTCATCTCGCTGCCCGCACCTATGGCACCGACGAGATTATGCCACAAGGATTGGGCACAGGACTGCTGTTTACCGACAATATCGAAATGCCGATAGAGTTGAGAGGAGAGAAGATGTATTATGACAATAAATGATTTCTTATCGCAATGGCACGACAGTAGAGCCACCGTGCCTGTGTATACCAGCGGATCTACGGGCAAGCCTAAGCTGATGATGGCTGAGAAGGTGCGCATGGAAGCCTCGGCACGAATGACATGCAAGGCGTTGGGACTGAAAGCTGGCGACAAAGCCTTGGTGTGTCTGCCTATGGACTATATTGCCGGCAAGATGATGGTGGTGAGAAGCCTGGTTTGCGATTTGCAGATGATAAGCATCGAGCCAAAGGGACATCCGATGGCTGATGTTGCCGACGATGAGGAGATAGATTTTGCAGCCATGGTGCCGATGCAAGTCTACAACTCGATAGGCAACGAGGCAGAATGCCGCAAGCTGATGGCGATAAAGAATATCCTTATTGGCGGAGGAGCCATAGACAAGGAGATGGAGCAGAAGTTGCAGAAGTTTCCTAATGCCGTGTGGAGTTCGTATGGAATGACGGAGACACTCTCGCATATTGCTTTGCGCAAGATAAATGGCGGAGGCGAAGACAGCCTCTGGTATCATCCGTTGCCGGGAGTGGAAATATCGCTCGACGCTGACAACTGCCTGGTGATAAATGCTCCTGCTGTATGTGCGGAAGTATTGCACACCCACGATATTGCCGTGGTGGATAATGCCGAGGGCAACATCCGCTTTAGGATTGTGGGGAGAATAGATAATGTGGTGTGCTCAGGAGGAGTAAAGATACAGATGGAGGAAGTGGAGCAGGCTTTGGCGCCACATCTTGCAGCCCCATTCTTCATGGCAAAGCGCCCATCGAAGAAATATGGCGAAGAAATGGTGATGCTGACTGAGGATGAGGATAAGGAAAAGATAATGGCTGTATGCCATGAGGTGCTTCCGAAATATTGGCAACCAAAAGAAATAATAACGGTAGAAAAATTACCAATGACGGAAACGGGGAAGCCGAAGAGGGGAGTTGAGTGAAGAGTGAAGAGGGAAGAGTGAAGAGTGAAGAATCTAATAGTAAGAAGGGGAAGAGAGGGAAAGAGAGGGAAAGCGATGCAGCCGAGCTGCACCGAACCCAACCCCAGGGGAAGGAGGAAGTGAAGAGGGACGAACGAAGAGGGACGAACGAAGAGAGAAGAATTAAATACACATAAAGACTAATGGATTCTTCACTCTTCGTTCTTCACTCTTCACTCTTCGTTTCCTTAGCTTTCCCTATAGAAATCGAGGGCTTCTTTTATTTCCTCGGTTGTGGCTGTCTGGTTGATCATGATTTCGCCTACGGCTGAGAGCAAGGTGAAATTGATGACGCCAGCAGTATTCTTTTTATCGTGAGTCATAAGGGCGATGAGCTCATCGTAGTCGTCGCAAGTGAAGGCAAGGTGAGGATAGTTCTCACGGATGAACCTTACAGACTGGCGCATACGCTCGGTAGGGAAGCCAGTCTTGATGCAGCTGAGATAAAGTTCGCACACCAAACCGTAGGCAACAGCATGGCCATGAAGGATAGGCTTGCGCTTCAATGCCCACGACTCGAAAGCATGACCGAAGGTGTGGCCAAGGTTGAGAGCCTTGCGGATGGCACGCTCGTGAGGGTCGAGCTCTACGACATTCTCCTTGATCTCTACAGAGTGAGCCACCATCTGCTGCAACTGCTGATAGTTGGGAGCAGAGAATTGAAAATTGAGAAGCTCAGCAAGGTGAGCATCGTCGGAGATGAGTCCATGCTTAAGCATCTCAGCATAGCCAGAGCGCAAGTTGTCGTCGTCGAGAGTTTTTAGGAAGTTGGTGTCGAGAATCACATATTTAGCATCATTGAAAACACCAACCTCATTTTTCAGCCCATTGAAGTTGATGCCCGTTTTTCCACCCACCGACGCATCGACCATAGCGAGCAGAGTGGTAGGGATGTTTATGAAGTCGATGCCACGCTTGAAAGTAGATGCAGCAAAGCCACCAAGGTCGGTAACCATGCCGCCACCTAAATTAATTAAGCACGAGTGGCGAGTGGCTCCACCATCGCCAAGAGCTTTCCAAACATGAGCTAACGATTCGAGCGTTTTGTGGGTGTCTGTGGCACCAATAACGATAGTTTGTGCATTCTTAAGTATCCTGAAATCTTTTATCACAGGCCAACACTTGTCGATGGTTGTTTCGTCGGCCAATACAAATACCTTATCGTGCTCGCACTCAGAAATGGCGAGCGTAAGGTCTTTCTCCAAACTTGTAGAAATAATGATTCTCTGTTTCATAACATTCGTCGTTTTGTCTCCTTGATTTCTGCAAAGATATGTAGAATAACGGAAAATTCAAAATATTTGTGCTTTTTTCTTGCAAGGATTAAACCTTTTGCAAGAATATACGTCAGAAATAAAGTTAAACGCTAAAACAACTATCAGTTATCAATTATTAATAACACAAGGCAACTATCAATCATCATGAAAAGAACCTTATTAATGGCGCTGTTATCGATTGCCGCACTCACGGCAACGGCACAAAGCCGAAAGATAGCAGGTACCATAGTAGATAAAGACACCAAGGAGCCAATGATGCAGACTACGGTGCAGCTGCTCAGAACCGACAGCTCGTATGTGGCAGGTGGTGTGAGCAACGAGAAGGGAACATTCAGTCTCTCGGCTCCAAAGAACGGACGATATCTGCTGAAGATTTCGAGCATAGGCTATCATACCACATATAAAAACATTACGATAGCCCAGGACAAGAACCTTGCGCTCGGCACATTGGCAATGGCATCGGACGCCATATTGCTGAAGGAAGCACAGGTGACGGCACAAGCCATGAAGGTGACGGTGAAGGAAGACACCTTTGTATATAATAGCGCAGCCTATCGTACACCAGAAGGTTCGGTGGTGGAAGAGCTGGTGAAGCGATTGCCAGGAGCGCAGGTTGACGACGACGGCAAGATTACCATCAACGGAAAGGAAGTGAAGAAGATTCTGGTGGATGGTAAGGAATTTATGACCGGCGACACCAAGACGGCGCTAAAGAATTTGCCAACCTCGATAGTTGACAAGATAAAATCGTATGAAGAAAAGAGCGATTTGGCTAAGGTGACAGGAATCAACGATGGCAACGAAGAGACAGTACTCGACTTCGGACTGAAGAAAGGAATGAACAAGGGAATGTTTTCGAATACCAACGTGGGCTACGGCACCGAAGACCGCTATTCGGCACGAGTGATGGCAGCACACTTCAACTCAAAGATGAGAGTGATGGGCTTTGGCTCGGCAAACAACGTAAACGACCGTGGATTTGGCGGTCGTGGCGGCTGGGGCGGCAACAACGGCTTGAACTCAAGCAAGATGCTCGGTGGAAACTTCAACTACGAGATAAAAGACAAATTTAAGTTTAATGGTAGCTTGAGATGGAATCATGGCGACGGAGACCAGCGCACAAAGATGTCGACTGAAAACTTTGTGTCGACAGCAAAATCGTTTGGTAACAGCCTTTCGCAGAGCTACAGCCGTAGCGACAGCTGGAATGCAAGAGCACGAATAGAATGGATGCCAGACTCGATGACCAACATCTTGTTTAGACCAACATTCTCGCACTCTACATCAGATGGCAGCTCGTCAACAGCTTCTGCATCATTTGCCGATGACCCATATCTATACGTAACAGATCCGCTTGCTTCATCGTCGTTTGACATTATGGCGCAAGACAGCTTGATGATAAATAGCCGCAACGGAATCTCACTCTCGAATAGCACAAGCGACAACTATAAGGGAATGTTGCAGATAAACCGCAAACTCAACAACGAGGGACGAAACATCACCTTGCAGTTGAATGCCGGCTACACCAATTCTGACAGCAAGAGCCTGTCGACAAGCAATGTGCACCTGTATCAGGTGATGAACTCGCTGGGCACAGACTCTACATATCAGACAAACAGATACAGTTTGACTCCAACAAAGAAATACGACTATAGCGCACAGGTTACGTATAGCGAACCGCTGTGGAAGGCAACATTCTTGCAGTTGAGCTATAAGTTCAACTATAGCTACTCTAAGAGCACACGCTCAACCTATGATTTTAGCAATCTGGGTGAAGATTTCTTTGCGGGAGTGGTAAATAACTATGGCAACTGGGGAGGATATCTATCACGATTGAACAATCCTTTGGAGAGCTATTACGACAGTGACCTGAGCCGCTATTCGGAGTATAAAAACTATACACACGACATAGAGTTGATGTTCAGAATGATTCGCGAGAGCTTCGACTTTAATGTGGGTGCGATGGTAGAACCACAATCGTCGAACTTTACACAAGACTATCAGGGCAAATATGTGGATACTGTGCGCCATGTGGTAAACATCACTCCATCTGTGGACTTTAAGTATAAGTTTAATAAGGTGTCGAATCTCAGAGTCACTTATCGTGGCTACACTACGCAGCCAAGCATGACCGACCTTGTGGACATTACCGACGATAGCAACCCATTGAACATCACAAAGGGTAACCCAGGACTGAAACCTTCGTTTACCAATAGTTTCAACACCTTCTTCCGTGGATATTTCGAGAAAACACAGCAGTCGCTGATGGCACACTTGAGATTTAACACCACAAGCAACTCGGTGGCAAGAAAGGTGACGTATAATGAAACCACAGGTGGACAGATTACACGACCAGAGAATATCAACGGCAACTGGAATGCAGGTGGCGGTTTGATGTTTAACACTCCGCTCGACTCGGCAGGAAGATGGAACGTGAATACATGGAGCGACGTATCGTATTCTAATAATGTGGGCTATATTTCGCTCAACCGCAATTCAAATTCGCAGAAGAACATTACAAAGACTCTTGGCGTAAGCGAGAGATTGGCAGGTAGCTACCGCAACGACTGGCTGGAGATAGAGCTCGACGGTTCGCTAAGATACAACCACTCACGCAACAAACTGCAGAAGCAGAGCAACCTCGACACATGGCAGTTTGCTTATGGTGCAAATATCAACGTGACATTGCCTTGGGGAACAACCCTGTCGACAGACATTCATGAGAATAGTCGCCGAGGATTTAACGACAATTCCATGAATACCAACGAGCTGGTGTGGAATGCGCAAATCTCGCAGGGATTCATGAAGGGTAAGCCGCTGACGGTGATGTTGCAGTTCTACGACTTGTTGGGACAGCAGAGCAATTTCTCGCGTTCTATCTCAGCAATGCAGCGTAGCGATACAGAATTTAACGCTGTGAACTCTTACATCATGCTCCGCGTGCAATATCGCTTAAACCTCTTTGGAGGTAAGGAAGCACGCCAGCAAATGAAACAAGGTCGCGGTGATGGTCCTGGCGGTGGTCGTTATGGTGGCGGTCGCCCAGGCGGAATGCCTCCAAGAATGGGTGGCGGATTTGGACCGATGATGTATTTGTAAGAAAAGGGTTTTCATTGAGTTTTATGAAAAAATGTAGGCAGCAATATCAGATTACTGATTTGCTGCCTACTGTTTTTTTATTTGCGGGCTTCTTTAGCCTTTAGGGTTATTATTGCCAAGATTGTGGCAATGATTGTGGCGACGCTGCTGCACAAAACGATGATGAAGAATGTGCGGTAGCCAACAGCCTGCTGAAGAAAACCTGAGAACATGGCAGGGAGCATTATGGACAGAGCCATAAACGCTTTGCCAAGAGTGAGGTGAGCCTTGTGGAGATAGCCCATCACGAAACGCTTGATGAACATGATGTAGGCAACGAAGCCAAAGCCGTAGCCCACCTGCTCAAGGAATACGCATAAGCCAACGATAAAGATGTTGTCGGGCATGTAGTAGCTGAGGTAAAGGTAAGTGGCGTTTGGAATGGTGAGCGACAGAGCCATTGGCCACAGCCAACGCTTGATGCCACCATGCGCTATTGCCTTAGCTCCGAGAATGCCGCCAAGAGACAAGCCTGCAACACCTATTGTGCCAGCCACCAAACCATATTCCTGTGGCGACAAGCCTAAGCCGCCACGATGGGCGCCATCGATGAGGAAAAGGATGGAAACCTTAGACAATAATCCTTCAGGAAGCTTGAATAGCAACATGAAGATGGTGGCGTAGATGGCGTAAGGCTTGCGGAAGAAAAGCTTTGTGGTATCGCTGACTTCGCCCAGCACTTGCCTAATGCCCGGTATTGATAACTGCTTGAAGGCAGGCTGAGGGTAGGGAATGAAGATGCCGTGCCAAATCCACGTGAGAAGCAAGAACAACGACAAACCATAGAAGACAAGACTCCACGAATAACCCATGCTGCCACGATACATCACCTGAAGGTTGCCTGCCACCATGACGAGGATGCCCTGGGCAACGAAGGTGGCAAGACGATAGAAGGTGGTGCGTATAAAATAAATAAGGTTGTGGCGCGGTCCCATCTCGTCGAGATACAAGCCGTCGGCAGAAACATTATGGAAGGCACACGAGAATGAAGCCACCCAGAATAGAGCCAACGACGCCTGAAGATTGAATGGCGAGGGTAGGGTGAAGGCTATGCTGCCCATGGAAGCGCCGATGATGATTTCGGTGAGGAGAATCCACCATCGTCGTGTTGCTATGCGACTGACATAAGGGTGCCAAAATGGCTTCAGAACCCATGGCAGATAAAACCACGAGGTGTAGAAAGCCACTTCGGCATTGGATAGTCCCATCTGCTTGTAGAGCACGGTGGAGACTACCATCAATACGACGTAGGGCAACCCCTTGAAGAAATACAAGGAAGGAAGCCAGCGAAGGGGGTTGTCGGAATTTTGCATATTTTTTTAATACATTGTAGTGATCTTGGCACCAGAATAGTAGTGGTGCAGGATTTGCTCATAGTTGTAGCCCTTTTCGCCCATCACGGCAGCACCTATCTGGCACAAGCCTACACCATGGCCCCAGCCGGCGCCTGTGAGCACGAAATGCTGAGGAATGCCTTCGGCGTTGATGTCGAGTCGGTCGACTACGAAGGCTGAACTATACAGATGGCTGGTGCTGAGGCAACGACGAATCTCAAGTTCCTTGCCAATGGTGAAGGTGCGCTTTGTGCCAACAATCTTCAGGCGAGAGATGCGTCCGCTCTTGCCACGCTCTACAGCCACGAGATCGATGATGGAGCCAAGGTCTAACTTCAGCTTAGTGTTGATGAGGTTGGCAATCTCTTCTTGCGAGTAAGCCACCTTCCAACGATAGAAGTCGGTGGTTTCTTGATCGTAGTCGTTGAGCACCTGGCTAAGCACCGCCTTGTCGGTGGTGTTGCAGAAAGCATCAGGCGAAGTGCGGATGAAAGCCTCGAGGTCTTTCACATCGTGAGCTTCAGCCATGTCGGCAGAATCGCGCACGCTCTTGAGGTAAGGCTTGTTGATATTCTCCCAGCAGTATTCAAACTCTTCGGTGATTCCGCCACAGCATTTAGAGAAGCGAGCGTCGCAGATGTCGCCATCGTAGGTGAGCACCTGACCGCGAGTATATTTGATGGCTTTAGCCACATGCGGACTCGTCTCCATGGTAATGCCCTGGTAGCGCTGACAATGGTCGTCGGCACAAACATCGAAGATGGTGTGGTCTTCGCGGTCGTACCATTTTATCAGCGTGTCGTCGCCCTTTTCGAACGAGAAGAAGTTGTTGCCACACTCTTTCTGCTTGCGACGTTTCTCCATCTGAGCCAACAGCCACGAGCGAGAAATCACGGCATGAGCCTTGAGAAGTTCTAACGACGATGTGGCTTTCATCTCGCTCGAAATAACACTCTCGAGATAGTTTTCAACAGGCAACTCGTTGATGGCGCAAATCTTGTCTTCTTCGACAACAAGGCGAAGCGCACCTCTGAAAGTCTGAGTCTGCTTGCGCTCCCAATGGTAGTCGATGCCTATGGTGACATTGGCAAGCGAGAACGAAGCATCCTTGGCAACAGGCGAGAACAAGAGTTCACGATAGTGGTTGCCATTCCAAAGCAATCCACCCTCAGAGAAACTCACCTCCTGTTCGCCACAAATCTCTTCGCCCTTGGCAAGATAAGGCTTGTGGAGGAAGAAGTTGATGGTGGTGTCGCTCTTTAGACCAACCGTAACGTTTGGTTGTTTGCTAATGGCGTTGGTCTGATGAGTGCTCTCCTGCATCTTGGTGAGACGCTGGCAGATTTCGGCAGCCTGCTCGGAGGTTATTGCCACCTCGCGCAACACAGCTTCTGCCCTTTCCTGAGTGATTGTTTCGAAGTCGTCTTTGCGAGGAAGAATCATCAAGCCAGCCATGTCTAAAGCACCAGGCGAAGCGAGAAGTTGCTCTGCACCCTCAGCATAATAGCAGTCGGGACGATGTTTGCGACGAGGGAACACCACGGTGATGTGATTATCCTCCTGTCGCCAAGCCACGATGTTGAGCATAGCTTCAGAGCCAGCCTCTTTGTCGAGAGCCTTGTAGAGCTTGTCGAATAGTTGAGCTTCGCACTTTGCCGACTTGCTCTGGATGACGAAAGCAGGAACAACATACTCAGTGATGAGAGAAATCTGTTCGCCTTCGCCACAGCTGTAGACAGTCTTTAGGCTACGGCAGAATCGTTGCCAGCACTTCTGAATAGGCAGAAGTCCCGAGGTGCCACCCTGCAGATGAGCATGGTCGGGAGCAGAGGCTCCGCAGCGAGGACCATTATAGAAGACCATGATGTCGGCATAATCGTCGAGCAACGAATAAATCTTAGGGAATAAAGTGGCTACGCTCTGAGGCTGATGGCGACGAGTAGGCAGAGTGAAGTGCATTGGCAAAATAGGGAATGGATTTATCAATAGTTCCAGTCCACACTCCAAAATCTTCGACATCTGACGGTTGTCGCGATTAGCATTGCAGAGGAAACAAGGGCGCTCGGCAATAGCCTTCTTGTCGATGTTGGCACCAGTAGACACTATGCGTGCAGGATTGAACTGCGCCTCGATGTCGCCCAACTGCTTGGTCTTGACATGCGAGAGCTGCTGATAGTTGAGGTTAGGAACCTCCCATATTTCGAGCTGGCGATTGAAGAAACGCTGCAAACGATTGTCGGCAGTAGTGTCGAGTTTGCCTGCTATGAGCTGCTGGCGAGCCGAAATCTCAAGCGAGCGTAGCTGATCTTTATAAATGTTGTTGGCATTAATCTTCTCTATGCTTAGAGCCGCGTCGCTATTGCCCTCCCAACGACGGCAGAGATAAAGTTCATCGTAGATTCTGCCTATGCGGTATCTGCGGCTGAAAGCCAAGCCCATGGCGTAGTCTTCGCCATAGCTGGTGTTAGGAAACTTAATCTGACGAGCCAAAGGAGTGAAGAAAGCACGCGGAGCACCCAAACCATTTATGCGCAAAGCATTGTTGCAACCATTGTCGTCGGTCCACTCCTTATGGTCGATGAGACCAGGAGGTAGAGTTTCGAGCTTGAAGTTGCACATGCGGTAGCTACCAATAATCATTGCCGCCTTTTGACGATGGAAAGCATCAACAATCTGCTGCAAGGTGCGAGGCGAAGAATAAAGGTCGTCGCTATCGAGCTGAACAGCAAAGCGGCCGCAGAGATTAGAGTCGAGAGCCTCGTTCCAGCATCCGCCAATGCCAAGGTCGGTGCGCTGCGGAATGATGTGGACAAGGCGAGCATCGTTGATGGAATTGAGAATGTCGGTGGTGCCATCGGTAGAATGGTTGTCGACAACGATGACATTAAACTTGAATGAAGTCTGCTGCGACAAAGCCGAGCCTACAGCATCGGCAATGGTGCGAGCACGATTGAAGACAGGAATGATGACCGAAGCCTCGTATTCAAAGTCTTGCTCATCGAAGTCTGGAGTTTTGTAGGCGTTAGTATCTACCAACGCTCCAATCTCGTCGAGATGGCGTGTAGCAGCCTTCTCCATCTCCACCTGCACCTCACGGTTCTTAGGGTTAACATAGTCGAATTGCTTTTCGCCACTCTTTCTGTTGTCCAACTCCTGCTCAGTATACAGATATTCAGCAAGGTGGAAAATCTCGCCCTTGCGACTGAGGAACAGGCGCAGAGCATAAAGCCCAGCATAATCGAAATCCTCCTTAATGGCAGTAGACACATATTCATGGAGCAAAAGCGAAGGAAGGAGCAAAAGCTGACCAAAGTCGAAGTCGTCGCGAATGCTTCCCTTATGATAATCGATGCAAGGATGTTTGGCGATGTTGCCATCGAGAGTGTCGTAGTGGTCGCCATAAACCATGGTCGCATCAGAGTCGACAGCCACACGAAGCATACGTTCGAGAGCATTCTTGCCAAGCACTACAGGCGACGCCTTTGTGCTGAAGAGCACATAGTCGGCATCGGTATGCGCAGCAATCTCGCGAAGCGTATCGGTAGAGAAAGGCTTGTCGGAAGTTATGATGTCAATATCTTCAGGCACCACGCAAGAGTCGAAGTCGGAACCTACCAAGAGGTGAATATGCTGAATAGTCTTGTTTCCCATCAGTTGGCTGATGGTGGCTTGAATGCCTTCGAAGTCGGAACAAGGCAAGAAGCAATCTATTTTTTCTCTCATTTTTATATATTTTTATGTAGAGTTATTGTTCTATGGTTATTGTTGTGGGTTAGTATTATTTTTGCCAAGAGAGGCTGCAGTCTTGGCAGCAATCTTGGCTTTCAGCTCGCTTGAGCTTATGCCATCGGTGCGTCCGAGCACGATGTGCTCTTTGCCATTCTCTTCGCACCATCGAATAGCCTTCTGGAAACCTTCGTGACATTGGTCGGGACCTGTAACGAAGACATCGAAGTCTACATCTTTCACAATCTTGTCGACATCAGTATACGTAATAACCTCGTCGACATAGCGAATGGCCTTTATCATGTATTTGCGTTCCTCAGTAGAGTTCATGACTTTGGCCTGAGGTTTGTATTTCAGAATGAAGTCGCTATCTTGGGCAGCCACGATGAGATAGTCGCCCAAACCCTTGGCACGGCGGAAGAGTTCCACATGCCCTTTGTGTAGTAAGTCGTAGACACCAACCGTAAGCACCTTCTTATATCGGCGAGGTTTCATGCTTGCCAGCTCGAAGTTTTGTGGCAATTTATATCCAGCCTTTTCGCTGCGCAGTTTGAACTTTTTGAAGTCCTTTTTGCGGTGTATCAGCAGCCAATAATAGTAAATGGCGTCAGGCATGATGTCTTGAAGCTTTGTCTTTGTCCAATTAGCAAGTTTCGAGAAGAAGCTTGAGGAATAGAACACCGTCTGCTTAGGAGTTGTCCAGTCCTTACCATATTGGAACGTCAAATATTCGTCGACATCTACAGGCACATTCATCTCTATGCCCATGAAGTTCCACTTCACGGTATTCTGCAGATATTTCTCATGGATGAAGTCAGAGCCGCCAGTATGACGAACGTCGCTACTAATCTTGTGGAGCACAAAGAACTTAATATACTGATCGTTGCGACACAGATAGTAGAGTCCGCGGCGCTCATGACGGATAAGTTCGAACCCATCGTCCTTTAGTAGCCACAACACATCCTTGAAGCGCTCTTCGTCTTCCTTAAGAATATAGATGTCGAAGACAGGTTTCCAAGGTTGGAAATCGTTGTTGCGCACAATACCAATCAGCGTACCAAAGGCTGGTCCCCAATTGATGTCAATCTTGTCGAGGTAGGCAGCCAATAGCCTGATGTTGTCGAGCATCAGGTCTTTGTCTAATACCTTGTCGCCGAAGAAAGGTATTTTGCTTTCGTATTTCAGGAATCCTTTGGAAGTTTTGATGTGTGCCATGGTAGATTATTAAATCCAGAATTTGTCAGTCTCTTTGTGAATTGGAATATTTATGGTGTCGGTATTGATGAGCGCTTCGTAGAGTTTTGAAGCAAACACAATATCGTGGAGAGCCAGACCGTAGTTGTAGTCGAGAATACGCTGCTCGTCAGACTTTCTGCCAGGGTCGCGACCCGACAATACTTCACCAATCTCGTTGTAGTCGCGGAACTGAGAGAAATATTTGAATCCCTTTACATGGTCGGTGTCGTCGCCAAATACACGGTCGAAGGTGGTGTCGCAATTCTGCAAACCACGCATGTGGACAGGAATGACAGTTACTCCAGGCTGGAACATCTTCTCATCCTCAACCAAAAGACCGTTAGCGCTCGTTATGCAACTAATGAAAACATCAACAGTTTGTGCAAGTTCTGATATGCTGTCAACAATCTCGAATTCTACGTTAGCATAGTCGGTGAAGCGTGCGATGAATTGCTCAGCCTGATTTTTGTATCTTAGCAATTTTACCTTAAACTGTTTCTCAGGCTCAGCCTCGAGAATGCAGAGCAGAGAGGCGCGAGCAGTATTGCCCAAGCCCACAAAACCATAAACCAAAGCATTGCTCTTGCGCAAAGCTTTTGCCGAAGCTGCAGCCACCGCACCAGTTCGCATGGTGGTTATCCAGTCGCCATCCATCAACGCAAGCAGTTCGCCATTCTTGGCATTATAAAGCATGATGTCGCTACCCAATGATGGTACTGCGCCCTCAATTCTATGCACCTCTTTTATTCCGAAAAATCTTATATCGCCACCATTGTCAGGAAGCAAGCAAGGCATAGAAGTGAAGAAATCGTAATCGGCAGGATGCACACTTATCTTTGCAGGAAGTTGAGCCTCGTGCTTCATGGCAAAACTCTCATGTATCCACTCCACACATTGGCGAGGCGTGATGGCAAGAGAGCGAATTTGCTGTTCGGTGATTATTTTCATATTATATCAGTTCTTTTAATGCTTTTATAAATCTCTCGTTGTCTTTATGACTTCTCACGGCAATGCGCATATATTTGTCGGGCTCAATGCCTTTTTTGGCTAAGCAAGCACTTGCCAAGATTTTATAGTTTTTGAGAAGAATAGCGCAAAGCTGCTTTGGCTTGTAAGGTGGCAGCACCTCAAGGAAGAAGAAGTTGGCTTGCGACGGCATTACATGGATGAAAGGAATTTGCTGTAGTTCCCTTTCAAAATCGTTGCGAGTAGCGATAAATTGGTCGCACGCCTTTTGGTAGTCAGCCCTATACTTAGGATAGATTTGCATGAAGAATTCTGCGAAAGAATTGATGTTCCAGATGCTCACCTGCTTCTTCATGCGCTGTATCATCTCGGTGTTGGCAGAACAAAGAATGCCAAGGCGCAATCCCGGCACACCATAGCTCTTAGAGATAGATTTCATCACACATACGTTGGGGAAAGTTTCGAGCAGCTGGTTGCTGATGAAAGAATTGTTAGCATAGCCCTCGCTGAAATCAACGAAACTCTCGTCGAGGATAAACTTTATGCCATTATCCTTAGTCCATTGCGCCAACTTGACGATGCTTTCCATAGGGATGAAGTTGCCCGAAGGATTGTCGGGATTGATGAGCAAGATGTTTTCTACGGCATTATTGCCAAAGAATTCTATCAAATCGTCAGCATCATAGCGGAATTCGCTATTCTGAGGCACGAAAGTTACCACTCGTTCTGCAGGCATGCGGTTAGGATATTCCTCGAAAGTAGGTCTTACCACACCCACTTTGCCCTCTAAATGCTCCATCAGCAGTTTTATCAATTCCGCAGCACCATTGCCAGGAATAATATATTCTTGCTTTACGTTCCAGCATTCGCTTGCCAACATAGAGTTGACATTCATACCCGAAGGATATTCTGCAACGAGAGTAGGGAAGAAGTCTTGCATCTCCTTGATGATGCCCGAACGATTGAAATAAGGATTTACCAAATAGCAATAGTCGAGCATATCGGGAAATCTCCAATATCCACCATATCTGCTATAGTATTGCTTCAAGAGCTTTTCGTCTTCCGTATTGTTGATGTTCATGATGAAATCTTGTTTGTAAGTTGTTGGCTGTTGTCATCAGCAGAGTCTGCTGGCGCCATTATATTAATGTAAACTTATCGCAAAGTTATTAAAACTATTCGGAAATAGCAAACAGAACATCTTATTTTTCTGACTTTTGTATATTATCGACTTCAATAATGAAAATAAAGCTTTACATATAGGCGCTGAGAAGCAAAAAACGAGACTTTTGTTTTGAATTGTCTTGATTTTGTGCTAACTTTGCAGAAATTAGGCTGCACTCGGCAAAATATCCAAGTAAACTTGATATATTTGCGCTCGTTTGCACTAACTTTGCAAAAATTATTCTCATTCGGATATGAACGATAAGACACCATTGTTGGGAATGACTTTGGCTGAGCTAAAAGAAGTGGCAAAAAATGTTGGTTTGCCTGCTTTTGCTGGCGGTCAGATAGCCCAATGGATTTATATAAAGCATGTGCGTAGCATCGACGAGATGACAAATATCTCGAAGGCAGGCAGGGAAAAACTCTCTGCCCAATATACTATTGGCTGTATGCCACATCTCGATGCTCAGTATTCTAAAGACGGCACCATAAAATACTTGTTCCCTACTCAGAGCGGAAAGTTTGTTGAGACGGTGTTTATTCCTGAAAACGACAGAGCAACATTGTGTGTGTCGTCGCAGGTGGGATGCAAGATGAACTGCCTGTTTTGCCAAACTGGTAAGCAGGGTTTTGAAGGCAACCTCACAGCATGCGACATCATTAATCAGATTTATTCTTTGCCAGAGGCTGACCGCCTGACAAATATCGTCTTTATGGGACAGGGCGAGCCTATGGACAATCTTGACAATGTGCTGAGAGTGACAAACCTCCTTACTGCCAACTATGCTTATGCGTGGAGTCCAAAGCGAATCACCGTGAGCAGCGTGGGAGTGAAGAATAAATTAAAGAGATTTATCGAAGAGAGCGATTGCCATCTTGCAATAAGCTTGCATTCGCCTGTGCCTGAGCAACGCTCAATGCTGATGCCTGCCGAAAGAGGATTTCATATTCAAGACATCGTAGAGATGCTTCGCAACTATGATTTCTCTCATCAGCGTCGCTTGTCGTTCGAATATATTGTGTTTGGAGGCTTAAACGACTCTATGACTCATGCTCGAGAGCTCGTGAAGTTGCTCCATGGCTTAGATTGCAGAATAAACCTTATTAGATTCCACAAGATTCCGGATGTGCCTCTCGATGGTGCGCCTGAGGAAAAGATGGAGGCTTTCCGCGATTATCTCACCAATCATGGCATATTTACTACCATCAGAGCAAGCCGTGGACAAGATATTTTTGCCGCTTGCGGACTGCTGTCGACAGCAAAGAAAAACGAACAATAAAAAAAGAGTAGTGACAAAACTGACAATAGTCTAAATAAAACAACTATCAAGATAAATGGAAAATAGAAAGATACGTGTAGCCATTACTCAAGGCGACACCAACGGTATAGGATATGAGCTGATTTTTAAGACATTTGCCGAGCCTGAGATGCTCGAGCTGTGCACTCCTATTGTGTATGGTTCGCCAAAGGTGGCTGCTTATCATCGCAACGCATTGAATATGCAGGCAAATTTCACAATCATATCAAATGCTGATGAGGCTAAAGAAGACAAGCTAAATATTATAACAGTCTTCGACGAAGAGGTGAAAATAGACTTAGGATTGGAATGCGCAGAGGGTGGCAAGGCTGCTCTTGCTGCAGTAGACCGCGCTATTGCCGACTTCAAAGATGGTTTGTTTGATGTCTTGGTGCTCGGTCCTGCAAGCGAGAATAATATCAAGCCTGAAGGTTTCAATTATCCAGGCAACTTTGAATACATCGAGGCTTGTCTCGGCGAAGGCAATAAGGCTATTCGCGTGATGGCTACAGAGCAGGTGCGCATGGCTTTGGCTACCGATGGTTTGCCTCTGCGCAATGTGGCTGCTGCAATAACAACCGAGCAACTTTCGGCAAGTATCAAGGCTTTCCATACCGCTTTGAAGCGCCATTTCCGCATCTCGTCTCCTCGTGTTGCGGTGCTTGCTCTAAATCCGCAAACAAGCAATGGAGGCAAGGAAGAGCAAGAGATTATTGCTCCATCTATCGACCAGTTGGCTACCGAGGGCATTAATGCCTTTGGACCTTATGCGGTAGATGATTTCTTTAGCAATGGCGACTATTATGCTTTTGACGGAATATTGGCAATGTATCACGATCAGGGCGTGGCTCCTCTTGCTGCATTGTCTGCCGACTATATGATAAACTTCATTGCAGGAATGCCTGTAGTAGTGACAGCTGCCGACATGAATCCTCGTTTCGACATCGCAGGCATGGGTAGAGCTGACGAAACATCTTTCCGCCATGCTATTTATTGCGCTATCGACGCTTTCCGCAATGCCATCGACTATGATGAGCCATTGGCAAATCCTCTGCCTAAGCTGTATCACGAAAAACGCGATGATAGCGAAAAGGTGAGATTTGCAATACCTAAGAAGCATGAGAATGCTATAAAGGAAAGACAACAATAAAAGATATAATGAAGAAGAAATATCAGAATATATTCTTTATATTTGGTATTGCCGTGCTGGTGGTGATGGTCACACAACTCGACTTTCAGCAGGTTTGGCAAGGACTATGTCATGCAGGATATTGGTTTGTAGCAGTATTGGTACTGTGGATATTCCTGTATATATTTAATACCTCGGCATGGTATCTTATCATCAATGCTGGTGGAAAGTCGAAGGTGAACTTCTGGTGGCTGTATAAAGTAACCATCTCAGGCTTTGCCCTCAACTATGCCACTCCAGGCGGACTGATGGGCGGCGAACCATACCGCATTATGGAACTCGCACCGAAGATTGGCACCGAGAGGGCTTCGTCATCGGTGATACTATATGCAATGACGCATATCTTTAGCCATTTCTGGTTTTGGTTTCTCTCCATATTCCTATATGTGGCTACACAGCCAATGTCGGTATTCATGGCGTTATTCCTTCTTGCGGCAGCGGCATTCTGCATGCTCGGCCTGTGGTTTTTCATCATTGGCTATCGTAAGGGATTGGCAAACCGTGTGATGAATCTTCTGCGCCACATGCCGTTGGTGAAGAAGTGGGCACAGCCATTTGTAGAGAAACATCGTGAGCAGCTCGACACTATAGATACGCAGATTGCAGCCCTGCATAAGCAGAGTCCAAAGACCTTTGTTATGGCGGTGCTATTGGAAGTGACATGCAGAATATTGTCGGCGCTCGAGGTGTATTTCATCCTCTTGGTGGTAAATCCTGGCATCAGCTATGTGCAATGTATTCTAATCATTGCTTTCACCACGCTGTTTGCCAATATGCTTTTCTTTATGCCGTTGCAGCTTGTTGGTCGCGAGGGTGGTTTCCTGATGTCGACAACTCGCCTTGGCGCTACTGCCAGCGGTGGCATATTAGTCGCCTTGATAGTGCGCTTGCGCGAACTCGTGTGGACGGGCATCGGCCTTTTGCTAATAAAGTTTGGCAAGTCGGCTAAACAGGTGAAGTAGGATTTCACCTTATTATATATATAAGGGTGAGTGTGACTTATAAAAGTTCATAACAAATAAGGCTTTTCTCAATAAAAGTTTGTAATTTTGCCAAGAAATGAACACAGAAGAACTGCAAAAGATAAAACAACGATACAACATCGTGGGCAACTGCGATGCTTTAAATCGTGCATTGGACGTTGCCATGCAGGTGGCGCCCACAGACCTTAGTGTGCTCGTAGTTGGCGAAAGTGGAGTGGGCAAGGAGATTCTTCCTCGCATCATCCACGACAATAGTCCACGCCGACGCGAACGCTATTTTGCTATCAACTGTGGTTCTATCCCAGAAGGCACTATCGATAGCGAACTCTTCGGTCATGAGAAAGGCTCGTTTACTGGTGCTATAGGCGAGAGCGAAGGATATTTCGGTATTGCAAACAAGGGCACCATCTTCCTCGACGAGGTGGGCGAACTGCCTCTTGCCACTCAGGCTCGCTTATTGCGTGTGCTCGAGACTGGCGAATATATTCGTGTGGGCGGAACAAAGATAATGAAGACCGACGTCAGAATTGTTGCTGCCACCAACGTGAATATGCAAAAGGCGATTACCGAGGGACGCTTCCGCGAAGACCTCTACTATCGTCTTAACACCATTCCTATTCAGATGCCGCCTTTGCGCGATCGTGGCAACGATATTTTGCTTCTCTTCCGTCTCTTCGCTATGCAGATGGCAGAGAAATACCGACTGCCAAAGATTACTCTCTCTGAGGATGCCAAGCAGATTATGCTCGGCTACAAATGGCCTGGCAATGTGCGACAGCTGAAGAATATCACAGAGCAGATGTCGGTGTTGAGCCAAGAAAGAATCATCGATGCGGAAACGCTGAAAAGGTATATTCCGCAGGATCCTGAAAGCATGCAGCTCGCTATTGCTGGCGATGGAGGATCTCACTCTTTCGAAAGCGAACGCGAGATACTATATAAAATATTGTATGAGCTTCGTGGCAATGTCAGCGACTTAAGACGCGAGCTAAACGATCTTAAAAAGCAGATGGAAGACCAGCATAGCATGCTAAATACTCCAGCTCCTGCTCGCTTGGCTCCAGCTCCTGCTCGCTTAGGGTATGTTGACCACGACTATCATCAGCCAGAACCTACAGCCGATTTTATTGATGCCGAGGAGGTTACTACCGACAAGCATCACGATGAGACTCCGGCTTCAAACGATAATCTGAACCTCAAGGACTTTAATCGAAAGATGATAGAGAAAGCCCTTGAACGCAACAATGGCAATCGCCGCTTGGCTGCTGCAGAGCTTGGCATCAGCGACCGCACACTATACAGAAGAATTAAAGAATATGGACTTGACAATTATGAAGAATAACTCTCTGAAGTTTCGCATACGTCGTTTGGCTTCTGCTGCCATAGCCTTAACAGCACTCATGGTGGTGGCAGCATGTAGCGTGTCGTATAAATTTAATATGGCAAGCATCGACTATTCAAAGGTCAAGACCATACGCATAGCCGACTTCCCTAACCGAAGCACATATATCTGGGGACCAATGGCGCCTATGTTCAACAATCAGTTGAAAGACGCTTTTGCCAACCATACCAAACTGCAGCAGGTGAAGCGTGGTGGCGACCTCGTGATAGATGGACAGATTACACAATATTCGCAGCGCAATAAGTCGGTGTCGGCAGAAGGATATTCGGCTCAAACCGAACTCTCGATGACTGTTAATGTGAGATTTGTCAATAATACCAACCATTCTGAGGACTTCGAAAAGCAGTTTACTGCCACATCTACCTACGAGACTACAAAGAGCCTCAATGCTGTACAAGAGGAACTCGTAACTCAGATGGTGAAAGACCTCACCGACCAGATATTCAATGCCACCGTGGCTAACTGGTAATGAGCGTTGGCGACAAATAATCGAAATACTTAATCATTGGAATCTACATTACAAAAACATTGCTTAACAACAACATCAATACCCATATGGATTTAGCAGAGCTTATCAAACATCCTGAACTATTGGATAAGGAGACCCTTTACGATCTCCGAAGCCTGCTTGCGCTCTATCCTTATTACCAAACGGCAAGATTGTTGCTGTTGCAAAACTTATATTTACTCCACGACCCTTCGTTCGACGAAGAATTGCGACGCTCGGCTATCTATATCACAGACCGCAAAGTGTTGTTCAATCTTGTTGAGGCTGCTCATTATAAACTTGCAGCTGTAAACAAAACCGAGAAAGCTACTGCCAAGGCTGATGCCGATGGCGATAGAACTATCTCGCTCATCGACAACTTCCTCGATTCTATTCCTGCCGACCAGGAAGAGGACAAAGCTACTAAGCGCAAACCTACTCCTGCCGATGCCACCATCGACTATGTGTCGTATCTGCTTGAAACAGAGTCGGAGGGCGATGGCGACAGCCAACAGTCGCCACAGCTTAAGGGACATGATTTGATAGATAATTTCATATTCAATGAGGGCGGAAAAATCCAACTTAAAGAAGAACCTGAATATCTACCAGATATCGATGAAAGCAATGACGACGACGCAAAAGAGGGCGAAAATGGATATTTTACAGAAACTTTGGCTAAAATTTATATCAAACAAGGCAATTATTCAAAGGCACTTGAAATTATTAGTCAATTAAATTTGAATTATCCAAAAAAAAATGCTTACTTTGCAGATCAAATACGTTTTCTTGAAAAACTGATAATAAATAACAAAATAAATAAGTAAAAAAAAATGGTTTACACATTATTCGTTGTACTCATTGTAATAGTATCGTTGCTCATGATAGGCATCGTACTTATTCAAGAGTCAAAGGGAGGCGGTTTGTCTTCTAACTTCTCTTCGTCTAACGCCATCATGGGCGTTCGCAAAACTACTGATTTCGTAGAAAAAGCTACATGGACCCTCGCTGGTCTTATGGTTGTTTTCAGCGTTATTTGCGCTTATGTTGCTCCTACAGCTTCTACTGAGCGTAGCGTAATGGAACAGGCTGCTACTCAGAATCAGGCTACAAATGCTACAAACACTCAGGGCTTCGGCGCTAGCCAGCAGGCTGCTCCTAAGGCTTCTGATGCTAAGGCTGTAGATACCAAAACTGCTGCTCCAAAGGCTGCTGAGGCACCTGCAACACCAGCAAAATAATAAGGGCTTGAAAAAAAGTGCGAGAAATATTTGGTGGTTTCAATTATTTCTCGTACCTTTGCAACCGCTTAAAAACAATAAGCCAACATGGTGCCCGTAGTTCAGTTGGTTAGAGCGTCAGATTGTGGTTCTGAATGTCGTGGGTTCGAGTCCCACCGGGCACCCTGCAAAAGTCCTGAAAGTTTATGCTTTCAGGACTTTTTTCGTTTATACCCCTATAATACCCCTACAATACCCCCTATAATACCATTTCCATCATCTTTAAAAACTCTTTTTGATAAAAAAAGCACATCAGTCAATGTTATTTTGATAGAAATTTCATGTTAAACTATAACATGATGCAAAAAACATCGTATCATATAAAAAACATGGGACAACTTGGAGGGAGACAATGATTGATGAAAATGAAATGTTAAAGTTACAGGTACTTATGGCACTTTATGAGAATGAGGACAGCGAAAGAAATGTGTCATCAATAGCAAAGTCCTTAAATGAAAAGAATTACAAAATAAGCAGGATTTTGTCAACGCTTGAACAGGAGGGGCTTGCAGACAAAACAGTTGAAAGGCATCCAAGGCTGACAGAGGGCGGAATGGAAATGATAAAGTGTTATAAGTACAAAGTAGACATATTTATAAATCACTTGCTTTATGAGGGGATAAGTGAAAAGAATGCCAGAAAAGATGCCGTAATGTGGGCATTAAATACATCGGACGAAACGATGAAGGTACTTGATGAGGCGAATGAGCGGTATAGAATAAAGAATGAGCTGAGAGGGGAATGTGCATTTAGCGGAAATATATTATGTAAACTTATGAGAGACGGAGATTATAAATTTTCTTATGTATTCTACAGGATGTGTTCAGAAGATGGAAATGTTCTTTCTATGGCAAATAACGGATTTGAAAATCCATGTACATTAAGCGTGAGAAAGGGAAAAGGGACTATAAGATTAAAAGCTAAGAGAGTATCGGCAAACTCTGCGGTAAACGGTCATATGATGATGGGAGAAGTAAGTCGTGTGATGTATTTTGACGGAATTGATTATAAAGAAGCAGTCAAAGAGGGTGACGAAATTCTTATTCCGGCAAATACAATCCAGTTTGTTAATACGGGTACCGGTATAGGACAGTTTATGAATGGAACTGTAAATATGAAAATGCAATGGTCTGTAGGAAATATG
>ENA-ORNT01000286-ORNT01000286.1-human-gut-metagenome-genome-assembly--contig:-NODE-286-length-36990-cov-3.309842_pt1 | contig 36990 bp, 37 predicted proteins | sample MGYA00242120_ERZ509032 | MGnify/ENA primary metagenome ERZ509032 (study PRJEB26280, sample SAMEA2338729) | human gut metagenome | biome: human gut; feature: human-associated habitat; material: faeces...
GTAATGCCTGCATTTAACAAAAAAATCGCAGAGACAGAATGTGTAAACTGTGGTCAGTGTCGTGTATATTGCCCAACAGGTGCGATTGCGATCAAGACACATATGGACGAGGCATGGGAAGCACTTGCTGATCCAAATATACGTGTAGTTGCTCAGATTGCTCCTGCAGTACGTGTCGCAGTAGGTGATCATTATGGACTGACCAAAGGCAAGAGTGTTATGGGTAAGATTGTCAATGCTCTCCACAGAATGGGATTCGATGAAGTTTATGATACTTCATTCAGTGCTGACCTTACTATTATGGAAGAGAGTGCCGAGTTTCTTGACAGAATTAAGAAAGGCGAGAAACTTCCGCTTCTTACTTCCTGCTGTCCTGCATGGTCCATGCTTGCAAAGACACAGTTCCCGGATTTAATCGGGAGCGTATCTTCTGAGCTTACACCTATGGTTGCTACAGCAAGAAGCATTAAGAAAGAACATCCGGATGCAAAAGTAGTATTTATCGGACCGTGTGCTGCTAAGAAACTGGAAGCAAGCAGAAGAACTGTACGAAGCGATGTTGATTTTGTAATCACATTTGAAGAGTTAGACGCTATGTTTGCAGCAAAAGGAATTGATCCGAACCAGACAGAGGGTGAAAGCTCCATGCATGATGCAACTGCTGCTGGTCGTGGATATGCATGTGCCGGTGGTGTTGCAGATGCCATTGAAAAATGTGTACATGAATATTATCCGGATGTGGATGTTAAGATTGAACATGCAGAAGGTCTTGCTGAATGTAAGAAGATGCTGATGCTTGCCAAGGCTGGTAAGATGAATGGATGTATGATTGAAGGAATGGGATGTCCTGGCGGATGTATCGCCGGAGCAGGAACTATTCTTCCGATTCCGAAAGCAAAACAGGAAATCGAGAAGATTAAGAAAGCTTCTACCAAGCAGCTTCCTCCAAAGGAATTACGGGAAATCGAATTAAATTAATAGTAAGAAAGCGGGTTAATAGAATGAGCAAGGTTAGAACCAGATTTGCACCAAGTCCTACAGGAAGAATGCATGTAGGAAATCTGCGTACAGCACTTTATGCATATTTAATTGCAAAGCATGAGGGCGGAGATTTTATTTTAAGAATTGAAGATACAGACCAGGAACGTTATGTTGAGGGAGCGGTAGATATTATCTACCGTACCCTTGAGAAGACTGGATTGTTACATGATGAAGGTCCGGACAAGGATGGCGGTGTTGGCCCATATGTGCAGAGTGAACGTCAGGCACAGGGAATTTATCTGGAGTATGCGAAGAAACTCATTGAAAAAGGAGAAGCATACTATTGTTTCTGTGATAAGGAGCGTTTAGAGAGTCTGCGTCAGACTGTTGCAGGTAAAGAGATTATTGTTTACGATAAGCATTGCCTGCATTTAAGCAAGGAAGAAATAGAAGAAAAGCTTGCTGCAGGTGTTCCATACGTTATCCGTCAGAACAATCCTCAGACAGGAACAACAACCTTCCATGATGAAATCTATGGAGATATTACCGTTGATAATGCGGAGCTGGACGATATGATTCTGATTAAATCAGACGGATATCCGACTTATAACTTTGCCAACGTAGTAGATGACCATTTGATGGGAATTACACATGTAGTAAGAGGAAATGAATATCTTTCTTCTTCTCCAAAGTATAACCGTCTGTATGAAGCTTTTGGCTGGGATGTGCCAGTGTATGTACACTGTCCGTTAATTACCAACGAAGAGCATCAGAAGTTAAGTAAACGTTGTGGACATTCTTCCTACGAAGATTTGATTGAACAGGGATTTTTAACAGAGGCAGTTGTAAACTTTGTGGCATTACTGGGGTGGAGTCCGGCAGATAATCGGGAAATCTTTTCTTTAGAGGAGCTGGTAAAAGCCTTTGATTATCATCATATGAGTAAATCACCGGCTGTATTTGACTATACAAAGCTGAAATGGATGAATGGCGAATACATCAAGGCAATGGATTTTGATTCGTACTTTGAAATGGCAGAGCCATATATCCGGAAAGTAATTACCAGGGATTATGATATCCGCAAGATTGCAGAGATGGTGAAGACTAGAATTGAAATCTTCCCGGATATTGAGAATCTGATTGACTTCTTTGAGGAACTTCCGGAGTATGATACCGCAATGTATACCCATAAGAAGATGAAGACCACAGAAGAGAGCTCTTTGGAAGTCTTGACAGAGATTCTTCCGGTATTAGAGGCTCAACAGGATTACAGTAATGATGCACTGTATCAGACGCTTTGTGATTTTGTGGCAGAGAAGGGCTGCAAGAATGGTTATGTATTATGGCCGGTTCGTACAGCGGTTTCCGGTAAACAGATGACACCGGCAGGTGCAACTGAGATTATGGAAATTATTGGTAAGGAGGAGTCCTTAAAACGTATCCGTACCGGAATTGCACTTCTTACGAAAGCACTTGAGAAATAAAAGTTACGAGGCATTTCATGCGATTTAATGAAGCACAACAGGAAGCTGTTGATTTTTATCAGGGTCCCTGCCTTACACTGGCGGGGCCCGGTTCAGGCAAAACTGCCGTAATTACCCATCGAACGAAAAATTTAATAGAAAAATATGGGGTGTCACCATCAGAGATTCTGGTGGTGACATTTACAAAAGCAGCCGCTATGGAGATGAAGGAGCGTTTTCTTTCGCTGACGAATCAGACATCCACAACGGCTACTTTTGGTACTTTTCATGCGGTGTTTTTTACGGTATTAAAGTATGCTTATCATTATCGGGCAGAAAATATTATAAGAGATGAGCAGAAGGTGGTATTTATCCGGAATCTTTTACGTCATTTTCCGATTGACTATGAAGATGAAAATGAATGCATCCAGACTCTGTTATCTGAAATCAGCGGTGTAAAGAATTCGAACATTCCCATTGAACATTATTATTCTTCTAATTTTCCAGAGCATACATTCCGCGATGTATTTATGAATTATCAGAAGATGCTGCAGAAGAACCGGCTGATTGATTTTGATGATATGTTAGTTTATACCTATGAACTTTTCAGCCAGCGGAAGGATATCTTAGCACTCTGGCAGAAGAAGTTCCGATATATTTTAATTGATGAGTTTCAGGATATCAATGGATTACAATATGAGATTATAAGGATGCTTGCAGCACCGGAAAATAATCTCTTTGTGGTAGGGGATGATGACCAGTCTATTTACAGGTTCCGCCAGGCAAGACCGGAGATTATGCTGAACTTTGAGAAGGATTATGCTGATGCAAAGCGGATTGTATTAAATTATAATTATCGTTCCGATGGAAATATTGTGGCGGCGGCAGGAAGACTGATTGCCCACAATACAGGGCGGTTTGCAAAGGATATTAAAGCATTTCATCCGGCAAAGGAAGCGGTAGTATGTAAGACTTACCGGACGCAGCGGGAAGAAAATTTAGGATTGATTCATGCACTTAAGGAATATACCGCAGCTGGTGGTGACTGGTCGGACGCAGCGGTGCTGTTTCGCACTAATACACAGCCAAGACTTCTGATGCAGCAGTTGATGGAATATAATATTCCTTTCCGTACAAGGGATAATATTCCTAATATTTATGAGCATTGGATTGCAAAAGATATGGAAAGTTATCTTCGGATTGCCCATGGAAGCAGAAGAAGGGCAGACTTCTTACAGATTATGAACCGGCCGAACCGTTATATTGGGCGGGACAGTCTGGAAGAGGATACCGTAGCATTTGATGTCTGGGCAGATTATTATGATAAAATGGAGCAGTCCTGGATTGCACGAAGAATCGACCGGCTTTATCATGACTGCAAAATGTTAGCCGGAATGAAGCCTTTTGCAGCGGTGAATTATATCCGCAAGGGAATCGGCTACGATGACTATATCAAAGAATATGCAGATCAGAGAGGTATGAATGAGGAAGAACTTTTGGATATTCTAGAACAGCTTACCGATATGACCAAAGAGTTCGATAGCTTTGATGACTGGCAGGAACAGAAAGAGAAATATTTAAAAGAATTACAGCGTGCCATGGAGAAGCAGCGGACGAAGGGAGAGGGCGTTGTCTTATCAACCCTACATAGCTCGAAGGGATTAGAGTATGATGTGGTATTTTTGATTGATGTAAATGAGAAAATCATGCCCTATAAGAAAGCTGTTTTAGATGCGGATCTGGAAGAGGAACGCAGAATGTTCTATGTGGGGATGACCAGAGCAAAAAAACAGCTCTACCTCTTCTCGGTAGAGCTGTTGAATAATCACAGTGCAGAACCATCCCGGTTCTTAAAAGAATTGCAGGAAACGTAATGGATGATTAGTTGTCCATTGCGTCAAATTCTGCTTCATCTAATAATTCATCAAAACGGTCGGAGACAACTTCGTATTCTTCGTCACTGTCAATATTATCTAAAGAAGGATTTCCATCCTCATCCTCGGAGTAACGATAGATATATACTTCACCATCTGCATTTTCATTTCCCTTTTCATCTAAGGGCATCAGCGCAATATAATCCTGTTTTCCTGCTTCAAAGATAGTAAGAATTTTGCATTCCACATCCTGCCCATTGTCTAAATTCAATGTCACCATGATATCGTCTTCATCTTTTAACTGTTTGTTTTCCATAAAATACCTCTTTCTTTATATAATTGTCTGAACGTAGAGTTCCGGACGTTTTTCCAGATTGATAAATTTACCGTCTTCTAACCGAACCACCGGACGGGTCAGGCGATGCTTGTTAATCAGCACAATTTTACCGGTCATGCCATTACTTAGCATGACATCATTGTTAATATATGTATTGGCAATATGCTCCAAGAAGCTGGTAATAAACTGGGGTTTGTATTTACCCAGACCCTCCCGCTCAAAAGTGGCAATGACCTCAAACGGGCAGACGCCGCGGCGATAACAGCGGTCAGCAGTCATGGCATCGTAGACATCTGCAATAGCAACGATATTGGCAAAATCATCAATATCATCTCCGATAAGTCCGATTGGATAGCCGCTTCCATCACAGCGTTCGTGATGGGTGAGAGCAATTTTTTTGATACGGACAGATACATTCTGATTTTTCAGCAGTTCATAACCATATTCGGAATGTTTTTTCACCAGTTCATATTCTTCCGGGGTCAGGCGCCCTGGCTTGTTAATGATTTCAGGTGGAATTTTACTTTTTCCTATATCGTGTAAGAGACCACCCAGAGTCAGAGTTTCTAAATCATCTGCATTATAATCCTGCCACATACCAATCATTCGGCTGATTAAAGAAACATTCAGACTGTGGGCATAAGTGGAATCGGTAATTTTGCGCATATTGTGCAACATATCGAACATGGAAATTGTAGTGGAATGTCTGGCAAAAAGATCTAAAGCGCAGGATAAAAGAGCCTCCTGATCTAAAGGAATGTTTTTTGTGACAAAATCATTGATGGATTTTTCTAAAAAAGGTACTTTTTTTTCATAATTTGCTTTAAAAACTTTGAATTCTTTACTGTTTCTTACCCGTTCAGAATACCGGTCAACCGCTTCCTTTTCTTCAGCCATTGACTGAATGGCATCAACAGGCAGAGCACCGTCTATAATTCTGGCACTCTCAATTCCGTAAAACTCAAGGTGTGCAATCATCTGAGTTGTCAGCATTTTGTGTGCTTCTACAATCATCTGCCCATGCCTGCTCATGACAGGAGTGGCAGTCACCATGCCAGGGTGTAAATTCTTTGTTGCAACTGTATGCATGAATATACCTCTTATATCACTAATTAACAATACACTACACTATAATTATAAAAATTTACATATCAATTGTCAATGAATCGTGTTATAATCTTTTCAAGAGACTTGAATATAGGAAAGTGCAGGATGATGAAATGAAATACAATGTTCGGGAAGGCGATTACAGAACCATGGGAGCAGTTGTGCATAATGATGGGGTTGTATTTACCTTTGAGGGGAGAAAAGAGCAGAAATGCAGTATTGTACTGTATGAAAAGAAAACAGGGAAAATTGGAAAAATACCGGTTCCGGATACTTACTATGTGGGTGCACTGCGCTCAATTATGGTAATGGGCATTGAACCGGCTTCTTTTGATTATAATTTTGAAATAGACGGTAAGGTTATGACAGATCCATATGCCAGAAGAATTGTAGGCAGGGAAAAGTGGGGAGAAAAGGAACGCTTTGGTATGGATTATCAGGTGAAAAGCGGTTTCTCCACAGATGTTTTTGACTGGGAAGAGGATGTGGCACCGGAAATTGCCAAAAAGGATATGGTCATGTACAAACTTCATGTGAGAAATTTTACCATGGAGGGTAGTAATGGCGGAGCAAGAAAAGGAACTTTTGAAGCAGTAGAGAACCGGATAGGATATCTTCGTGATATGGGCGTTACAACCGTTGAATTTATGCCTTTTTATGAATTTGAAGAGCTGATGATACCGGAAACCTGTGAACTGCCGGATTATGTGACCTGGAAGGAAGAACAGAAGACGGATACAAAGAAGCTGCCGGAAGTTGAGAAGATAAATTGCTGGGGCTATACCGAAGGCAATTATTTTGCGCCGAAGGCTGCATTTACCAAAAGCAGACAGCCGGAGCATGCCTTGAAATCATTAATTAAGGCATTGCATAAAAATGACATGGAATGTATTATGGAAATTTATTTTCCTGATACCATCAATCAGAATCTGATGTTAGAAGCCCTACGCTTTTGGGTGATGGAATATCATGTGGATGGATTCCGTCTGATGGGAGCAAATCTTCCGGTTCGTGCTATGGCACAGGATTTGATTTTGTGCCGCAGTAAGCTGTTTGCAGATACGATTCCGGAGGATTTGCTGGAACAGGATTATGCATATCCGCATTTATTTGTTTACCGGGATGAATTTTATTATCCGTTGCGGAAAATGTTAAATCATAAGGAAATCTGTCTTACCGATTTTGTAAACCAGATGCGTAAGCAGAAGAAATATGCCGGATTTGTGAATTATGCAGCATCTAATGATGGTTTTACATTGGCAGATGTATTTATGTACAGTGAGAAACATAATGAAGCAAATGGGGAAAACAATGCTGATGGAAATGACTGGAATTACAGCGACAACTATGGCATAGAAGGACCAACCCGCAAAAAATATATAGAAAGCCTGCGTAAAAAACAGCTTCGAAATGCGATTACGGCAGTATTTTTAGCACAGGGTATTCCACTGCTTGCTGCCGGTGATGAGATTGGTAATTCCCAGAGGGGAAATAATAATGCATATTGCCAGGATAATGCGGTTGGCTGGGTAAACTGGAAAAATGATAAGAAATATGCATCCTTACAACAGTTTGTAAAGGAAATGATAGCCTTTCGTAAGGCACACCCGGTTCTTCGGATGGAAGAGCCGATGCGGATGAATGATTATAAGGGACTGGGATATCCGGATCTTTCTTTTCACTGCGATAGTGCATGGACTGTGGGATTTAGCCCGAACCGCCAGTCGGTTGGGATGCTTTATTGCGGACTGTATGCGGATTGTGAGGAAATGATTTATGTGGCATATAATTTTCACACCGGAAAACAGTTCCTTGCACTTCCAAAATTGCCAAAAAGCAAAAAATGGTATAAAGTAATGGATACAGGAAATGAAAATGGTTTTCTGGAGAAAGAAATGAAAATGGATGCAGTCCAGGTAGAAATTGCCGGGATGTCCATTCAGATATTAATAGGGAAATAAAGTAAGATGAAAGCATGGAAACATTTTTGCACAATTAATCATCACAAGATGTTGGTCATGAAAGGCTGTTTTAAAGTTGGACTTTACCGCCAGGGCTTATTGCATGATTTGTCGAAATATTCACCAACGGAATTTTTAGTGGGCTGTAAGTATTTTCAGGGAAATATGAGTCCCAACAATGCCGAGCGTGAGGATAAGGGGTATTCCGCAGCCTGGCTGCACCATAAGGGCAGAAACAAGCATCATATGGAATACTGGATTGATTACGGACCGGAGAAATGCACCGGAATTACTGGAATGAAGATGCCAACAAAATATGTTGTTGAGATGTTTATTGACCGGGTGGCAGCAAGCAGGAATTACCAGAGAGAAAAATATACCGACGAAAGTCCTCTGGCTTATTACGAACATGGAAAGCAGTATCATATTATTCATGAGGAATCAAGAGAACTTTTAGAGTGCCTTCTTCATATGCTGGCAGAATGCGGCGAAGAAGAGACTTATGCATATATTCGATATGAAGTATTGAAAAATAAAAGAAAGAAGGATAAATAAATGTTAGACGGAAAGAAGATTTTATATAGTGGAATGCAGGCAACAGGAACCCTTACCCTTGGAAATTATTTGGGAGCATTGAAAAACTGGGTAAATCTTACAGATGAATATGAATGTATCTATGGTGTTATGGATTTACATTCCCTTACCTTAAGACAGGTGCCGGCAGAGTTCCGTAAAAATGCCCGTTCTCTTTATGCATTATATGTAGCGGCAGGATTAGACCCGGAGAAAAACTGTATTTATTATCAGTCCCATGTATCCGGACATGCAGAATTAAGCTGGATATTAGGCTGCTTTACTTATATGGGAGAGTTAAACCGTATGACACAGTTTAAGGACAAGGCTGCAAAGCATGCAGATAATATCAATGCAGGTCTTTATACCTATCCGGTATTAATGGCGGCTGATATTTTATTGTATCAGGCAGATGTGGTTCCGGTTGGAGTAGACCAGAAGCAGCATCTTGAGATTACCAGAAACATTGCACAGCGTTTTAATGCTATTTACGGAGATGTATTTACAATTCCGGAGGCATATATCGGAAAAGCAGGTGCAAAGATTATGAGTCTGCAGGAGCCGGAGAAAAAGATGTCAAAGTCCGATGAGAATCCGAATGCAACTATCCGCCTTTTAGATGATAAAGATACCGTTATCCGCAAATTTAAACGTGCAGTAACCGACTCCGGCAGTGAAATTGTATATCGTGAAGATAAACCGGGCATTAGTAATCTGATTGATATTTATGGTTGTGTAACCGGTAAGACAAGAGAAGAAATCGAAAAAGAATTTGACGGAAAAGGCTACGGTGATTTCAAACTGGCAGTAGGAGAAGCAGTTGTTGCAGAGTTAGAGCCATTGCAGAAACGTTATGGGGAACTGATGGCAGACAAGACCTATCTTGACAGCATGATTAAAATGAATGACGAAAAAGCAGCTTATTATTCTAATAAGACTTTGCGTAAGGTGCAGAAGAAAGTCGGACTTACCGAAAGAATCCGTTAATCCGAAAATAGATTGTCCAGATTGGGAACATGAAATTCAGGGAACAGCATTTGCATATCGGCAGGAAGTGGAGCCGTAAAGCAGAGCTGTTCCTTTGTGATTGGATGTTCGAATTTTAACTGGCAGGCATGAAGAGCCTGCCTTTTTGTCAGGGAAAAATCCGGGTTATAAAGGAAATCTCCAATTAAAGGGTAGCCGAGGTAGCTCATATGGACACGAATCTGGTGGGTTCTGCCGGTGTCAAGCCGCAAAGCAATAAGGGAGAGTGCATCCGGTGAAAGAGGCTCCCTTGAAAAAGTATTTTTTGGAAAAATTTCTTTCACAGCTAGTCTGAAGTAATGGGTGCAGGCGTATTCGCCTTGCCCAAAATCTACCTGACGCTCTAATACAGAACCTTCCTTTCTGCCGATTGGCGCAGTAATGGTACCGGATTCCGGGGTAATACCACGGACAATGGCAAGATAGGTGCGGTGGATTTTCCGTTCATTCATCTGTCTGCCTAAGATACCGCCACTGAGACTGTTTTTTGCAAGGATTGTGATGCCGGTAGTATCCTTATCCAGCCGGTTGATGCAGCGGAAAGGACCGGCTTCGTTTTTGCTGCCCAGATAATAAAAGACAGCATTGGAGAGGGTATGCTCGTAATGTGTCATGGATGGGTGGACAGGCATATGTGCCGGTTTATTGATAACGAGAATATCTTCGTCTTCATAGAGGATGGAAAGGGGAATGTTTTCCGGTGCGGGATAGCTTTCCGGCATAGATTCTTCTAAAATAATCTTTAATTTATCAGAAACCTTCAGCCGGTCACTGCTGTGCCCGGTATCACCGTTTCGGAAAAGAACATCTTTGGTGCGGAAAAGATGTGCCCGGAGCCCTTTCGGGTATCCTTTTTCCGTAAGAAATTCTCTTATCGTATAGTTTTTATATTCATTTGTTATGGTATAGTCTAATATTCGCTTCATAAGGATAATTATAAAGGAAAAAGACACAGAAGAAAAGGATAGAGATAAAAAAAGGAGGAAAGGCACGAAGAACCTGGCAGACGCATAGAATATAATAAATCGCTTTTTAAGGGTGCTGTATTGAAAACATTTTTATCTCCATTGACTATACAGGAAGAGAAGCAATATTTAAAGCAGCTTGGGGAAGGCAGCCTTGAAGCAAAACATATTCTGATAGAACATAATATGCGTCTGGTAGCACATGTGGTAAAAAAATATCAGAATGTGGAAGAGGATATGGAAGATCTGATATCGATTGGAACCATTGGATTGATTAAAGCAATCGATACCTTCCGGGTAGAAAAAGGAAATAAGCTGGCAACTTATGCAGCGAGATGCATCGAAAATGAACTTCTGATGTATCTGCGCAGTAAGCGTAAAATTGCCAGGGAAGTGTCCCTTTATGAGCCAATCGGAACAGATAAAGAGGGAAACCAGATACATTTACTGGATATTGTAGAGCATAACGAACCGGATGTGGTGGAGCAGATGGAGTATGACAGAAATGTGAAGACATTATATGAAATACTGCCCCAGGTTCTAAACAGGCGGGAACAGATTATCATAAACCTGCGCTATGGTTTAAAAACGGACTGTCCGGTGACACAAAAGGAGATTGCAAAAAATTTAAATATCTCGAGATCCTATGTTTCACGAATTGAAAAAAGGGCATTGGAGAAGCTGAAAGCTTATTTTGAAAAAGGTTACAATTATTAAATTGGTATTTGAAAAGGATGGATTTCATGATATGATGAGTCCATCTTTTTTATCGAAATAAATGATGAATAACCCATCTTGGGGCTGCTCATGTAAATTGCAGAGTTCTTCTGCAGAAAAATCCCGGACAAACAAAATGAACAGAGAAAATGAAATAATTACAAAAAACAGAATAATTGCAAAACAGAAAGGTGAAATTTAATGTACAGTATTGTATCAACGGCAATCGTGCGTGGCATTGAGAGCATTCCTATCCGCGTGGAAGCAGATGTGACGGATGGTATGCCAGTGTTTGAAATGGTAGGATTTTTGTCGGCAGAAGTGCGGGAGGCAAGAGAGCGGGTGCGGACAGCCCTTAAAAATTGTGGATACCGTCTCCCACCAAAACGGATTACGATTAATCTCTCGCCGGCATATGTAAGAAAATCCGGTTCGTCCTTTGATTTGCCGGTAGCAGTGGCAGTGCTTGCTGCAATGGGGATTATTCCGAAAGACAGGCTGGAACAGCTTCTGATTGTAGGAGAAGTAGGACTGGATGGAAGAATAAAACCGATTCATGGAGTATTGCCCATCGTGACAAAGGCTGCACAGGAGCGGATGGACGCCTGTATGGTGCCGGTGGAAAATGCCAAAGAAGCTGCATTGGTAAAAGGAATCCGTCTGTTTGGTGTAAACTCACTGGAAGAAGTGATAAAAGGATTTAATGATGAAATAAAATTCTGGGAGCCTGAGAAAGAAGAAATCGGGCATGAGAAAAAGGCTAAGAGAAAAGAAGTACCGGATTTTTCAGAAATTAATGGACAACAGTTTGTGAAAAGAGCCTGTGAGATTGCGGTAAGCGGCAGACATAATCTACTGATGATTGGACCACCGGGCGCAGGAAAGACAATGATTGCAAGGAGAATTCCGGGTATTTTACCGAAGATGACAGAAGAGGAGGCCCTGGAGGTAACAAAAATATACAGTGTAAGGGGACTTCTGACGGAAAGTGAAGCATGGATGGCAGAACGTCCTTTCCGTAATCCACATCATACCATAACACCACAGGGACTGGCAGGTGGTGGAATGGTTCCGGGACCGGGAGAAATCAGCCTCGCCCACCATGGTGTGCTCTTTTTAGATGAGCTAGCGGAGTTCCGGCGGGAAACCTTGGAAATTTTAAGACAGCCTATGGAAGAACACTGTGTAAAGCTTGCAAGGCTTGCCGGAAATTATGAATTTCCGTCGGATTTTATGCTGGTGGCTGCCATGAATCCCTGCCGGTGTGGATATTATCCGGATTTGAACCGCTGTCATTGCACGAAAGGAATGGTGGAACAGTATTTAAAGAAAATCAGTCAGCCTTTATTGGACAGAATTGATATCTGTGTAGAGACAAAGCGTGTGGAATATCAGGATTTAATGAAAGAAAATCCGCATCAGGAGACTTCGGCAGAAATCAGAAAAAGGGTGGTTGCAGCTATGGAGCGGCAGCAGCAAAGGTTTGCTGGAACTAATATTCGTTATAACAGTAGAATTCCGGCGGCATTACTGACAAAATATTGCAGATTATCGACAAAACAAAAACAGTATATGGAAAGCATTTATCAGAAGCTGGAATTGACAGCCAGATCTTATCATAGGATTTTGCGGGTGGCGAGAACCATTGCAGATATGGACGGTTCAGATGAAATCCTAACCAGACATTTAAGTGAGGCGGTCTGTTATCGGAATGTAGATAAGAAATTCTGGGAGGGATAAATGGAATGAAATATAAATACTGGCTGGCGTGTATGGCACAGATGGCAGAAAACATTGGAACCGGAAAAGTGGAAAAACTGTTTCGCTTTGCCGGAAGTGCAAGAGTCTTATATGACATGTCAGAAAAGGAATTCATGCAGATTCCGGGCATTACCGAAGCAGATGTGAAGTCTGTTCTTACCTATAAAAAAGCATGGAACTTAGAAGAAGCATGGGAGAATTTAAAAAGAAGCGGACTGTATCTTGTAACAAGAGAGGATGAAAACTATCCGAAACGTCTTTTATATATCAATAAGCCACCTTATGGAATTTTTTATAAGGGCAGTCTGCCACCGGAAGATAAAAAAAGTATTGCTATTGTGGGAGCAAGAAGATGCAGTGAATACGGTCGTTACTATGCAAAACATCTGGCGGAACTGGCAGTAAAAGCAGGCTGCATTATAATCAGTGGACTGGCTGCAGGAATTGATGGAGCAGCCCACAGTGGTGCCATGGCGGCAGAGGGAGAAACTTATGCTGTTATGGGATGCGGGGCAGATTACTGTTATCCCAGACAGAATCAAAGTCTTTATCAGACCATGACACAAAAAGGCGGAATTCTATCTGAATATATGCCGCAGACAAAACCTTTGGGAAAGTTGTTCCCACAACGGAACCGGTTAATCAGCGGGCTTTCAGATGTGGTAGTTGTAATAGAAGCAAAGGAGCGGAGTGGTTCATTGATTACGGCAGACTTTGCCTTAGAGCAGGGAAAAGATATTTATGCACTTCCGGGGCGTGTTGGAGATGTGTTAAGTGGAGGCTGTAACCGCCTGATACGGCAGGGGGCTGGCATCATAGTGTCTCCGGAGGAATGGTTTAAGGATCTTGAAATTGATCTTGCCAATATAGTAGTTTCCAATGCTTTTTCAAAAAAGGTACTTGAAAAAGATGAAGGGGTGGTGTATAGTGTTCTCGATTTGCAACCGAAAAGTGCCCAGCAGATTTTGGAAGAAACAAAGCTACCGGTAGACCGGATGTGTGAGATACTGCTGACGCTGGAAAATGCAGGTTTTATCAAAGAAGTATATAAGAATTATTATATAAAAATGCATGAATAACCGTATAGAGAGAACAAAATAAAGGAGCAGGGTTATGGCTAAATATCTTGTTATTGTTGAGTCACCGGCAAAAGTTAAAACAATTAAAAAGTTTCTGGGGAAGAATTATGAAGTGGATGCATCCAATGGACATGTGAGAGATTTACCGAAGAGTACATTAGGCTTTGATGCAGAACACGGATTTGAACCAAAGTATATTACCATCCGGGGAAAAGGTGATGTACTTGCAAAATTAAGAAAAGAAGTAAAAAAAGCAGATGTCATTTATCTTGCAACTGACCCGGACCGTGAGGGAGAAGCAATTTCCTGGCATTTATATCAGGCACTGAATCTGGCAAATTCTGATAAAAAGGTTTACCGGATTAGTTTCAATGAGATTACCAAGAATGCAGTAAAAACTTCTTTAAAAAAACCGAGAGACATCGATATGGATTTAGTGAATGCCCAGCAGGCGCGCCGTATGTTAGACCGTATGGTGGGTTACCGGATCAGCCCGTTATTATGGGCAAAGGTAAAAAGAGGCTTAAGTGCAGGACGTGTACAGTCTGTGGCATTGCGTTTGATCTGCGACCGTGAAAGTGAAATCAATGCATTTATACCGGAAGAATACTGGACCTTAGATGCTAGCCTGAAAGTAAAAGGTGAGAAGAAACCGTTAACTGCAAAGTTTTACGGAACAGCAAAAGAAAAAATGAATATCACCTCAAGAGAACAGGCAGATGCTATTATGGCAGAGCTTGAAAAAGAAAAATTTGCCGTAACAGATGTGAAAAAAGGGGAACGTAATAAAAAGGCTCCACAGCCGTTTATCACCAGTACCTTACAGCAGGAAGCATCCAAGGTATTGAATTTCTCCACACAGAAAACCATGCGCTTAGCACAGCAGTTATACGAAGGTGTGGATGTAAAGGGAATCGGAACGGTTGGTCTGATTACTTACCTGAGAACAGATTCTGTCCGTATTTCAGAAGAAGCAGATGCTATGGCACGCAGCTTTATTGCAGAGCAGTATGGCGAAAATTATGTTTCTTCCCATGTAGAGGAAAAGAAGAGCAGTAACAAGATTCAGGATGCCCATGAAGCGATTCGTCCGTCTGATATTACAAGAACACCGGTAATGGTAAAGGAATCTTTATCCAGAGACCAGTTCCGCCTGTATCAGTTAATCTGGAACCGTTTTACTGCAAGCCGTATGAGTGATGCAAAATATGAGACAACATCCGTAAAAATCGGTGCTGGAAAATACTTTTTTACCGTAGCAGCATCCAAGCTTGTATTTGAAGGATTTATGTCTGTATACACCAATGAAGATGAGGAAAAGAGCACACAGAATGTGATGCTTAAGTCCATTGATAAAGATACAGAATTAAGTTTTGATGCATGGGATGAAAAACAGCATTTTACACAGCCACCTGCTCATTATACCGAGGCATCTTTGGTAAAGGCATTGGAGGAACGTGGAATTGGAAGACCAAGTACCTATTCTCCGACCATAACCACCATTCTTGCCAGAAGATATGTGATTAAGGAAAATAAAAACCTTTATGTTACCGAGCTTGGTGAAGCAGTAAATTCCATTATGACAGAAGCATTTTCCAGTATCGTGGACGAACATTTTACCGCTAATATGGAGTCGCTGCTGGATAGCGTGGAAGAGGGAACCGTAAACTGGAAGACAGTAGTAAGCAATTTCTATCCGGATTTGGATGAGGCAGTAAAGAAGGCAGAAAAAGATCTGGAAAAAGTGCAGATAGCAGATGAAGTAACCGATGTAATCTGTGAAGAGTGCGGCAGAAATATGGTAATTAAATACGGCCCGCATGGTAAATTCTTGGCGTGCCCTGGATTCCCGGAGTGCCGTAATACCAAACCGTATTTTGAGAAGATTGGTGTTGCCTGCCCGAAATGCGGCAAAGATATTGTACTACGTAAAACCAAGAAGGGCAGAAGATATTACGGATGTGAGAATAATCCGGAATGTGATTTCATGTCATGGGCAAAGCCGTCATCTGAGAAATGTCCGAAGTGCGGAAGTTATATGGTAGAAAAGGGCAATAAGCTTGCCTGTTCCAATGAGCAGTGTGGCTTTTCAGAGGAAAAACCAAAAAAGGATGAAAAGAATTAAAAGTACAATTCAAATCCTTGAATTATCAGAATAAACATGATAAAATATTAAACAGTCTAGTTATTCTGAATATAGCGTGGAGGATATAAGTATGAGCGTTCAGCTGTTGGATAAAACAAGAAAAATAAATAAGCTTTTGCACAATAATAATTCGTCAAAGGTTGTGTTCAATGATATCTGTGAGGTTTTGACAGAGATATTGGATTCCAATATCCTTGTTATCAGTAAAAAAGGAAAGGTACTCGGAAGCAGCCAGTGCCGTGGAATTGATGAGATTCATGAACTGATTGTTGATGAAGTAGGCGGGTTTATTGATTCTATGCTGAATGAAAGACTGCTTGGAATTCTTTCCACAAAGGAAAACGTCAATCTGGAAACATTAGGATTTGAATCAGATATTAAGAAATATTCTGCAATTATTACACCGATTGATATTGCTGGTGAGCGGTTAGGAACATTGTTTGTATATCGTTATGATAACCAGTATGACATTGATGATATTATTCTCAGTGAATATGGAACAACGGTTGTCGGACTGGAAATGATGCGTTCTGTGAATGAGGAAAATGCGGAAGAGACCAGAAAAGTACAGATTGTGCGTTCAGCAATCAGCACACTTTCTTTTTCAGAGTTAGAGGCAATTACTCATATTTTTGATGAGTTAAACGGAACAGAAGGTATTCTTGTAGCCAGCAAAATTGCAGATCGTGTAGGAATTACACGCTCCGTTATTGTAAATGCATTGCGTAAGTTCGAAAGTGCAGGAGTCATCGAATCCCGTTCTTCCGGAATGAAGGGAACTTATATCAAAGTTGTAAATGATGTGGTGTTTGATGAACTTGCCAGAATCCGCAAGGCAGATTAGCTACAGAAATTAATAAAATAAATAAAGAATATAAAAACAGAGCACACGGATGGTGTATCGGATAAAGGGATTTATAGTGGAAAAAAGCTGTAAATCCCTTTTATATTGTGTAGCCAATTGGAAAAAAACACTAGATAATGTAAAAATAAGAAAAAAATACTTGTGTTTTTTACAAGATTATTTATAATAAAATATGATGCGATAACAATATGGATAACTATGGAGGTGCAGTATGATAAGTTCAAATGCGTTTGACTATATGAATGTGTTGAATAAGGCCGCAAGTGCGAGCTGGGAAAGAGAACAGTTAATATCAAATAATATTGCAAATGCTGATACACCTGGATATAAACGCCGGGATTTGGATTTTGAAAGTACATTGGAATCCGAACTGGGCAAAAGCAAATATGTTTCACTGGATGACAAGGTGGCAAATATCCATATGGACCATCTGAATGCAAAGACATATATCGACAATGCCTCTTATTCTTACCGCCTGGACGGCAACAATGTTGACCCGGAGCAGGAGAATGTAGAGCTTGCCTCAGAAACAATCCGTTATCTGGGATTGACCAACAGTATCAGTCAGGAAATATCACGGTATAAAACCGTTATTAAATAAAATTGTGTGGGAGGAATAAAGAATGGCATTATTTCAGTCGTTTGATATCAGTGCGTCCGGTATGACGGCGCAGCGTTTTCGTATGGATACCATTTCTGAGAACGTAGCAAATGTAAATACAACCAGTACAGAGAATGGAACACCATACCGCAGAAAAATTGTAACTTTTTCGGAAAAAGGTGTAACTCCGTTCAGCAAAGTGCTTTCTGATTCCCGGGAAGGCTATGTGGGAAACGGAGTAAAGGTTTCTTCAGTGACAGAAGATTATTCTACTGATTTTACTATGGAATATGACCCATCCAATCCGGATGCGGATGAAAATGGTTATGTGTCATATCCGAATGTGAATATAGTAACAGAAATGACGAATCTTATTGATGCCAGCAGAGCATATGAGGCGAACGTAACAGCTTTTGATGCAAGCAAACAGATTGCACAGGCAGGATTACAGATTGGTAAATCATAAAAGATATTTGGAAAGGTGAGATAAACGATGAATGTTAATGTATTAACAGGAGTTTCGTCAGATGTTTTTAATACACAGAATGCAGCTGCAACACAGCAGTCAAACAGTGCGGAAAGCTTTGATAATATTCTTGCAACGGCAATGAACATGGTGAAGGAAACAAATAATTATCAGAACAATGCAGAGGAAGAGGAAATTAAATTTGCATTGGGAGAATCGACCAATACCCATGAATTGCTTGTGGCACAGGAAAAGGCAAACATTGCATTATCCTATACAGTTGCAGTAAGGGATAAAGTAATAGATGCTTATAAAGAAATTATGAACATGCAGATTTAGTATAGGTAGGATGAGTAGATTATGCCAGACAGATTGAAAGCAATATTAGAAAAAATAAAAGAATGGTGGCTGAAGTTTACAACAAAGCAGAAGACGCTTCTTATCAGTATTACGGCTGTAGTAATTCTTGCATTGGTGATACTGGCTGTCGTGATGACCAAACCTACGATGGTTCAGCTGATAACCTGTGAGGATGCAACGCAGGCATCATCTGTAAAAGACCTTTTGGATGGAAACAGCATAGATTATGAGGTTTCTTCTGATGGAATGACTTTTTCGGTAAATGCAAAGAATCAGGCAGATGCAAATATTTTGCTTGGTTCAAACAGTATTCCGACAAACGGATTTACCATTGATGATGCATTAAGCGGCAGTATCAGCACAACGGAAGCTGATAAGAGTAAACGGTATCAGGTTTTTTTGGAAGATAAATTTGCAAAAGAACTGGAAAATATGGATTTGATTAAGTCGGCAGATGTTAACTTAAATATTCCGGAAGATGATGGAACCTTAGTTACAAGAAATCAGGAGTCCTATGCCAGCGTTAAGCTGGAACTGAACGGAGAGATGTCCGAAGACCAGGCAGCATCTTTAGCAAGATATATAGCAACTGAGATTGGCAATTCTTCCACGGATAATATTACGATTATTGACTCTAATTCCAACCTTTTATTTGCGGGTGGAGAAGAGAGTACAGCAATCGGAACTGCCAGCACACAGCTCAGTTATCAGACAAAGAAAGAAACACAGGTGAAGAAGGCTGTTACAGATGTGATTAAGGGAACAGACCTTTATGATACGATTGATGTAGGATTAAATTTAAAGCTGAATTTTGATCAGGTTACGACTAATGAGACAAATTATTCTGCGCAGGGAGACAGGGATGAAGGACTGATTACCCATGAGGACCGTTATCAGTCAGACTCAACCGGTGGTACGTCGGGAACACCGGGAACAGACTCTAATGGAGATGGAACAACTTATGTACTTCCGGATGGAAGCACATCAGAAAGCTCTGTTACAGATGATTCCATTGACCGTGCACTGGATGAAAAGAACACCCAGACCATTGGCTCTGTAGGAGATATAGAATATGACCAGTCATCCATATCTGTAACGGTAGCCCGTTATGTGACTTATAATGAGGATACCTTAAAAGCAGATGGTACTCTGGACAATATGACCTTTGATGAATTTGTAACACAGAATAACAACCGGGTAAAGGGAACGGTAGATCAGGATCTTTATACTATGGTATCCAATGCAACCGGTATCCCGGCATCTAATATTTCGATTGTCAGCTATGATATTCCGATGTTTGAATATTCTAAGGGCAGCGGCAGAGGCTTTCAGGATTACCTGCAGATTATTCTTGCGGTTCTGATTTTTGCACTGTTAGGATATGTGGTATTCCGCAGTACCAGAAAAGAAAAAGAAACTGAGATTGAACCGGAGCTTTCTGTAGAATCGTTGCTTGAGACAACCAAGCAGGCAGAACAGGAAGATTTGGAAGATATTGGTTACAATGAGAAGTCAGAGATTCGTGTCCTGATTGAAAAATTCGTAGATGAAAATCCGGAGGCTGTTGCGTCGTTGCTTCGTAACTGGCTGAATGAGGAGTGGGAATAAATGGGAACAGAAGAATATAATGGCATTCAGAAAGCGGCAATATTGCTGATAGCATTAGGACCGGAGAAGTCGGCCAGTATTTTCAAACATTTAAAAGAAGATGAAATAGAAGAACTGACACTGGAGATTGCAAATACCAGAAGCGTGTCACCACAGACCAAAGAAAGCGTACTAAACGAATTCTATCAGGTATGCCTTGCACAGCAGTATATTGCAGAAGGTGGTATTGGCTATGCCAAAGAACTCCTGGATAAGGCATTAGGCAGCGACAAGGCACAGGAGGTTATTACAAAACTGACAGCATCCCTTCAGGTTCGTCCGTTCGAATTTGTACGAAAGACAGATCCAAGTCAGGTGTTGAACTTTATTCAGGATGAGCATCCACAGACCATAGCCATGATTTTGTCATATCTGTCACCGGCACAGTCTGCAATGATTTTAGGAGCCCTGACACCGGAGAAACAGGCAGATGTTGCAAAACGTATTGCCAAGATGGACAGGACTTCACCAGATGTAATCAAAGAGGTAGAGCGTGTGTTAGAGAGAAAACTTTCTTCCCTGATCAATCAGGATTACACAATTGTGGGTGGTGTAGATGCTATCGTTGGTATTTTGAATACGGTAGACCGTGGAACAGAGAAACATATTATGGAATCCTTAGAAATCGAAGAGCCGGAACTTGCAGACGAAATCCGCAAGAAGATGTTTGTGTTCGAAGACATCCTGTTGCTGGACGACCGTGCAATCCAGCGTGTGCTGCGTGATGTGGACAACAATGATCTTGCTGTTGCACTGAAAGGTGCCAACGAAGAGGTTCAGAATGTTATCTTTAAGAACCTGTCCAAACGTCTTGCTGCCATGATTCGTGAAGATATGGAATTCATGGGTCCGGTAAGAATGAAGGATGTAGAAGAAGCACAGCAGAAGATTGTTGGTATTATTCGTAAACTGGAAGACTCCGCAGAAATTGTAATTTCCCGTGGCGGAGGTGATGAGATTATTGTCTAATTTATATAAACAGCGTTTTATCACGAATGAATCTGAGAGCCGCGTGATTAATTCCAATACGCTGGCGTATCGTATTTTAGAAGAACAGTCCCGGGCTCTTGCAAAGACAAGAGAACCGGAACAGCCACAGGCAGAGTCAGGTGGATTTGTAGAAGGAATTGCTGCACCGCAGGTGGAAACAATTGATTATGAAGCAGAGGCAAAGGAAAAAGCAGAAGAAATTTTAGCACAGGCAAATGCCGAAGCAGACGAAATCCGAAAAGCAGCCCGGGAGGAAGCAGACGAAATTCGTAAGCAGGCACAGGAACAGGGACAGGCAGAAGGTTTGGAACAGGGAATGCAGGAAGGTGCTGCGGTTTATGATGCAAAGTTAGAGAGCATTGGAAAAAGGGAACAGCAGCTGCAGGATTCTTATCTGGAACAGATGCGGGAACTGGAACCGAAGCTTGTACATACAATTACAGATGTGGTTTCCCATGTTTTCCATGTGCAGTTCCATGATAAGGATGAGATTGTACTTTATCTTGTAAAACGGGCAATGGAATCCATTGACGGACCGAAAGAATTTACCATCAAAGCAGGTCCGAAACAGGCAGCATATCTGGAAGAACATAAACAGGAGCTGTTAGAATGCGTGGGACAGAATGCAACTTTGGATTTAGTTACCATTCATTCCATGACTGAAGGAGAATGTATCATAGAGACAGATACAGGAGTGTTTGAGTGTGGAATGGATGTACAGCTGGATAATCTGATTCGTGATATACAGTCATTGTGTATGTGAGGAAAAAAGAGTGACATATGATTTGGAAAAATATCAGTTACTTTCGGATAAGACATATTATACCTGCCTTGGAAGAGTGTCTAAGGTAGTAGGTCTTACCATTGAATCTATCGGACCGGAAGCAAAACTGAATGACTTGTGTAAAATATATCGGGATAGAGAGCAAAAAGAATATGTCATGGCAGAGGTAGTCGGTTTTAAGGATAACCGGCTGTTATTGATGCCTTTTGACAGTATTGAAGGTCTGGGTGTTGGATGTATCGTAGCAAATACGGGACATCCTTTGTCTGTTTTGGTGGGAGATGAGGTTTTAGGCCATATTCTGGATGGAATTGGACGACCGACAGATGTGGATGAGATTCATACCGATAAGGAATATCCGATTGAAGCCCCACCACCAGATCCGATGAAGCGTGAAATCATCAGTGAGGTATTACCACTGGGAGTTAAAGCAGTGGATGGATTAATTACCATTGGAAAGGGACAGCGTATTGGAATTTTTGCGGGTTCCGGAGTTGGTAAGAGTACCCTGCTTGGTATGTTTGCAAGAAATACCAAAGCGGATATCAATGTAATTGCCCTGATTGGAGAGCGGGGCAGAGAGGTGAGAGAATTTATTGAACGGGACCTTGGCGAAGAAGGTATGCGCCGTTCGGTGGTAATTGTGGCAACTTCAGATAAACCGGCATTGATTCGTAATAAAGCAGCCAAAACTGCAACAGCTGTAGCAGAATATTTCAGGGATCAGGGAAAAGATGTACTGCTGATGATGGATTCACTGACCCGATTCTCCATGGCGCAAAGAGAAATCGGACTTGCTACCGGGGAACCACCGGTTACCCGTGGATATCCGCCAAGCGTGTATTCGGAAATGCCGAAATTATTAGAGCGGGCAGGAACAGCAGAAAGAGGTTCTATTACCGGACTTTATACGGTGCTGGTAGACGGTGACGATTTTAATGAGCCGATTACCGATACAGCAAGAAGTATTCTGGATGGACATATTGTGTTATCCAGAAAATTAGGACATAAGAATCATTATCCGGCAATCGATATTTTGCAGAGTATTTCCCGTGTAATGAGTTCTATTGTTTCGGCGGAGCATAAGGCGGTGGCAGGAAAGCTAAAAAATGTACTGGCAACCTATCAGGAAGCAGAAGATTTGATTAATATTGGCGCTTATAAGAGCGGCTCCAATGAAGAAATTGATTATGCGGTTTCTAAGATAAAAGCGGTCAATGAGTTTCTATGTCAGAGGACTGATGAAAAATTTACATTTGAAGAAGAATTGACATTGTTGGAAGATGTATTCAAGTAGGAATGAGATATGGCAAAATTTATTTACCGAATGCAGAATATTTTAGATATTAAATTAAAACTGGAAAGTCAGGCAAAGATTGCATACAGCCAGGCAAATGCAGCACTCAGGGAAGAAGAGGCAAAGCTTTTAAAACTCTTTGAGCGGAAGAATGCATATGATAACCGGGCAAAAGAGTTGGTTGAAGGCAAAATAGATTTGCTGGAAATAAAAAAATGCAGACAGGCAATTGAAAGCATGAAGGTGTTGATTCGAAGACAGATGATGCAGGTGCAGGTAGCAGAGAAAAATGTGGAAGCCGCCAGGCAGAAACTGGAAGAAGTTATGAAAGAGCGAAAGACGCAGGAAAAACTACGGGAAAAAGATTTTGAAGATTTCAAACAACAACTGGCGCAGGAAGATAACAAGGTAGTAGACGAACTGGTAAGCTATAGCTATGGCAGACCGAAAAAATAGACAGGTGGTGTAACGATGGCAGAAGAAATGGATAAGAAAGCAGCAAAGAAAGCGGAGAAGGCAAGAAAGAAGGCAGAAAAAAAGACTGCAAAGAACATGGAAACTGATTTGGAAAATACAGAAGAAGAGGAAGGCAGTTCTTCAAAACTGGCAGTTGCTCTGGTAACATTGGTCATCATTATTGTATGGCTGGCAATACTGGCACTGCTGATTAAATGGGATGTTGGAGGATTTGGCTCTACGGTAATGCGTCCACTATTAAAAGATATTCCGTATGTCAACCGGATTTTACCGGACTCTGAGGACGATCTTTCTACGGAAGAGGATTATCCATATAAGAATATGGATGAAGCGGTAGCTTACATAAAAGAACTGGAGCAGGAACTGGCACAGGCACAGCAGGGGAGCAGTGAAAACAGTGCTTATATCGCGGATTTGGAAGCACAGTCCCAGAAGCTGAAAGAATATGAAGCAAATGAGGCTGCTTTTGAAGAAGAAAAAGAAAAATTTTATAATGAGGTTGTTTTTTCGGACCAGGCACCCGATATAGAACAATATAAGGAATATTATGAGAGTATTGATCCGGATAATGCGGAACTTTTGTATAAACAGGTAGTGGAACAGCAGCAGACAGACAGTAAGATATCTGATTATGTTAAGGGCTATTCCCAGATGAAACCGAAGGAAGCAGCAGCCATATTTGACACCATGACAGATAATCTGAATCTGGTGGCACAGATATTGGAAAATATGGATGCGCAGTCAAGAGCTGATATTCTAGGGAAAATGAATTCTGATACAGCTGCAAAGGTGACAGAAATCATGAATCCTTCAGAATAAATAAAATTGAATAAAGAAGAAAGGAGGAAGAATACATGACGAGTGCAAAGATTTCGGGAATGGTATCAACCCCTGGGACTTTAGACACAGGACTTTCCAAAGTGACGGGCACTGTGGAAAAAGGGTTATGTGCAACTGCACAGGCAAGCTTTGCTTCTGTGATGGAACAGAAAACATCCGGTTATGGAAACCAGCAGCTTACCAGCAAAAATCCGGTAGGAAAAGAACCTGCAGCAACAGCCACACAGCCGGCAGCTGTAGCAGACAGCACAAAGAAACTGAATGTAAAGGAGAATTCTCCTACACAGAAAGTGGAAGAGCTGCAGAATCAGCTGGAAGACACAAAGGATGCATTTGAAACTGGTGTAAAAGAAATTCTGAAAGATGAACTTGGCGTTTCGGATGAGCAGGTAAAAGATGCTATGTCTATACTGGGATTGCAGTGGATGGATTTACTGAACCCGGCAAGCCTTTCACAGCTTGTGACACAACTGACAGGAACCGAGGATGCCTGTTCACTGCTTATGAGTGAAGAATTCACAAATATTATGCAGAATATAGATGCGTTGGTTCAGAACTTAAGTGAGACACTTGGAATTTCTAAGGATGAGTGGGTAGCATTACAGAATCAGTTGACAGAACTGACAGCGGATTTTAACGAAACAGTGGATATGGCAGACGGCGGCGTACAGGAAATGGCTCCACAGACTGATGCGACAATTACTTCACAGGAAACACAGGATACAACAGTAACGGCAGCTACAGTTCAGATGACCCATACTACAGAAGAAACACAGAATGTACAGCCGGAAGAAGAGACAGAAGATGAAGCACCGGTAATTCAGGTGAATGCGTCAGAGGATGCACAGACTGAAAACAATGTATCAGAGGATGCGTCCGGTGAAATGGGCGAGCCAGCAGCCCAGTCACAGAAAACAAAAGAGAGCAGTGTAAATGAACATGCACAGACCATGGAATTTCAGGTAAGAGCAGAACAGCAGACTACAGCACCGGAAGAGGTAAATACGGTGGCATCCCGTACAACCATTGATGTGCAGGATATTATGAACCAGATTACAGAATTCGCAAAAGTGAATCTCTCTTCGGAAAATTCATCCATTGAGATGCAGCTGAATCCGGAAAATCTCGGAAAAGTATATTTACACATTGCAGCAACCAAAGAAGGAAATATAACTGCGGAACTGACAGTAAGCAGTGAAACAGTAAAGACCGCTTTGGAAGCACAGATTGCAGACCTTCGAACCAGTTTAAACCAGCAGGGAATCAAAGTAGATGCAGTCGAAGTTACAATAGCAAGTCATGAATTTGAACGGAACTTAGAGCAGAATGCAGCTGGAGAAGAACAGCAGGGCAGTCAGAGAGAAGAATCTGGAAGAACAGCCGGAAGAAGATTGTTCCGTGGAGAATTGGACGAGTTATCCGGGCTTATGAATGAAGAAGAAGCATTGGCAGCCCAGATTATGAAAGACCATGGAAATACCATGGATGTAACAGCGTAGAAAGGAGCACAAAATGATAACACAGCTTATAAAAAATGGTGAGGTTGTGGATACCAGTGCAGAATCAAATTCCTCATCCTCTACTTCCAAAAAATCCGGAGGTAGTCTGGATAAAGATGCATTTTTACAACTGTTAGTAGCACAGATGAAATATCAGGATCCATTGGAACCAACAGATAATACAGAGTATATTTCACAGCTGGCAACTTTTTCACAGTTAGAGGAAACCCAGAATATGCAGGCATCCTTACAGGAGATGGAAGCAAATTCACTGGTGGGAAAACAGGTAGTACTTCGTGTTACATCTTCTGCAACAGGAGAGACATCCGATGTTACCGGAACAGTAGACAGTGTAATCCATGAGAACAATAAGACTTATCTTATGGTAAATAATAACCTTTACTCCATTGACGATTTATATTCTGTTATGGACGACAGTTACATGGATGCAATCAGCCTTGCAAAATCATTTTCACTTGCAATTGCGTCATTACCGTCTGTTGACCAGCTTACACTGGACAATGCAGGTACACTGACCAACCTTCGGAAAGCATATGACAGCATGACCAGTTATCAGAAGTCATTTATTGCACAGAGTGATATTGATAAGTTAACGAAACTCGAAGAGAGAATGAAACAGTTACAGGCCGCTGCCGGAGAAAACGGTGATAAGACAGAAGGTAACGGTGGTACAGAAGACAAAAAAGATACAGAAGAAACAGGGAAAGCAGAGTAAACCACGGAAGGTTATTAGGGAGATGAAAGCATGAATAAGATAGCAAATCAATTCACTTCCATTGAACAGGTAGCAGACCAGTATCTCAATTCTTCGAAGAGTAATAAAACGCAGCCGGAGCAGGGAGCTTCTTTTGCGGAGGTATTAAAAGAAAAGCAAAAAGCAGCAGATGTTTCCGGGGTGAAATTTTCGAAGCATGCAAGCATGCGGTTGTCTACCCGGAATATCAGTCTTTCAGACCAGCAGAGTGAACGCTTGGAAGCGGGTGTGGAGATGGCTGAGAAGAAAGGAATCAAAGAATCCTTAGTAGTAGTTGATTCGCTGGCATTCATTGTAAATGTACCGAGCAGGACAGTTGTAACAGCAATGGACCAGAATGAATCAGAAAATAATGTTTTTACAAATATTGATGGTGCAGTAATAGCATAGCCGGACCTTATGGAGGCTGTGAGAACCCTGACTGACAGATGGGTTCTGCGTCAGATATCAAATTTAGGAGGTCATTTCATTATGATGAGATCAATGTATTCTGCTGTGTCAGGACTTAAGACACATCAGACAAAGATGGACGTTATCGGTAACAATATTGCCAATGTAAATACCGTGGCATTTAAAGAGTCCAGTGTAACATTCAGCGAGATTATGTATCAGACAATTTCCGGTGCATCCGGAGCAAATGCAACAACCGGAACCGGTGGAATTAATGCCAAGCAGATTGGTCTTGGTGTAACAACAGGTTCTACTTCCATCGACATTACTTCCGGTGGGGCAGCCCAGACAACCGGAAAAGCATTTGACTTAAGAATTACAGACAAGGGTAATACAACAAGTTTCTTTGTTGTAAGCAACGGTACTGAAAATCTTTTTACCAGAGCAGGTTCTTTCTATATCGATGGCTCAGGAAACCTTGCCATGACATCTACCGGATACAATGTTATGGGATGGCAGGTAGACCCGACTACCGGACAGATTAAAAAAGACCAGGTATCTGCACTTCATATCATGCAGGAAAGCAATCTTACTTCTCCGGCAGAAGCAACAACGAATGCAGTTTGTGGTGGTATTGTAGATAAAAACAGTACAGAAATAACCAGTGAAAGTGGATATGCCATGAATTTGAATTTCTTCGATGCATTGGGTTATTCCTATACCGCAAAATTTGCAGTCAAAGGTGTAGATACTGATGCTGGAACCTATACCGTTGAGTTGAGTGCTATTTATGATTCTTCCAATAAGAATATCTTAGAGGAGTTTTTGGCAAACGGTGGAAATCTTTCTGATGTATTCGGAGCAAATGCCAGCGGTGGAATTACTAATGCACAGACTGCTTACAATGCAATCAGTACAGAGTGGACAGATACCGGAGCATCTAATTCCTTTGGCGGAAATACATATCATCAGTTCCGTAACAGCAGTGGTGAAATGTACTATATCAATACAACACAGAATGCCGCTACCGGACAGTATGACAGCAAAGTATATCGTGCAATTACTTCAGCCGGTGGTGTAGTAAACGGATACGAAGCAGTAACGGACGTATCACTTTCTGATATTTATACCGGGTTACAGCCTGGTGCAACCATCAACAGCATTACTGATGGTAATCCACCTACTATTGAAGCAACAGCAGTAAATTACGAACTGAAGTTTGATACTGGTACTGGAAAAGGTAAATTTGTTTCCGTGGGTGACAGCACTAACGGCTCAGTCACATTGAACATGAAACAGTTAGGCGACCAGTTTGAAAATATTTCCATTGATTTTACACAGTGTAAGAATTCTAATAATGGTGGAACATCTACTGTTGGAATGGATGCGGGAGCAATTGATGGAACAACCGGAACAGGTAAGAAGCTTGGAGCATTAACCGGTGTATTTGTAGATACCAATGGTAAAATTTACGGTACTTACGATAATGGTAATACTGTTCTTTTGGGCCAGATTGCATCTGCCCGCTTTGCAAATGCAGCCGGACTTGAAAAAGTAGGAGATAACTGCTACCGTACTACTTTAAACTCCGGTGAATTTGATGGAATTGGTGTCGAAATTACTTCAAACGGAAGTACCATGAATTCCGGAGAACTGGAAATGTCCAACGTAGACCTGGCTTCTGAATTTACCGAGATGATTACCACGCAGAGAGGTTTCCAGGCAAACTCAAGAGTAATTACTACATCCGATACGCTTCTTGAGGAGTTGATTAATCTGAAACGATAATAAAAATAGTCAGATATAGCGAATAATAATATAAAAACAGTACATATAGGGGGACTATATTTGATAGTTCCCCTATATATGGTATAATAGAAAATGAAATTGTTTCTAAAATAATTGTAAAAAAAGTAGACATTTTGATGAAAGTTTAGTAAGATGATATAGAAATGAAAATGAAAATACAAAAAGGTGGGTAACAAGGACCATTTTCAGAAGAATGGTGTTCCCATAATTTTATAGAAATGTAGGTGGATAAATTGGATATAGCATCACTTATTGGTACCCTGATGGGGCTTGCAATGGTATTATTTGGAATTATTCAGAGTGCGGGCGTATCAGCAATATGGAATACATATATGGACTTCCCATCCGCTATTATTACGATTGGAGGATCTATTGCCGGTGTTCTGGCATGTAATAGTATGGCAGATTTCATCAATGGATTTAAGTCAGCGGGAAACGCCTTTAAGTTACATAAGAATGACCCGAGTGAGATTATTGGAAATATCATTAATCTTTCAAATATTGCCAGAAAAGAGGGACTTCTTGCATTGGAAGAAGCAGCGAATGATATTGATGATGACTTCCTGAAAAAAGGAGTTATGCTGGTAGTAGATGGAACTGACCCGGAACTGGTGCGTGGAATTCTGGAAACAGATTTGGGCTGCATTGAGGACCGGCATAAGAAAGTAATCGGCTTCTGGGAAAAGTGGGGAGAATTAGCTCCGGCCTGGGGTATGATTGGTACCCTGATTGGTCTGATTAATATGTTGAAGGATTTACAGGATGCATCTTCCATCGGACCTAATATGGCAGTTGCCCTGATTACAACATTGTATGGTTCGCTGATATCTAACTGGATCTGTAATCCGATTGCATCAAAGATGTCAGATAATAATGCCAGAGAAATTATAATGAAAGAGGTTACCGTTGAGGGACTTTTGTCTATTCAGGCAGGAGAAAACCCTCGTGTAATAGAAGAAAAACTGAAATCATTCCTGTCACCACAGGCAAGAGAGGCTTATAATGCACAAGATGAAGCCGGAGGTGAAGAATAATGGCGAGAAAGAAGCGGGAACCGGAAGCAAAGCCGGCGGCTGGCTGGATAACCACCTTTAGTGATTTGATGAATCTGTTGCTGTGCTTTTTCGTGTTGCTTTTTTCCATGTCTACCGTTGATGCAGAGAAGTTTCAGATGGTGATAGCCTCGCTGCAGAGTAGCTTAAGTATTATGCCGGCAGGCAGTATGAGTATTGGCGAGGGAGAAATGGTGGGCAACGGAATCAGCCAGTTGCCGAATATTGATGTTTTTTTTGAAACGTCCTCAGGAGAGGATGGGGATTCCCAGGGTGGCAAAACAGAAGAGACTGAGACTGAGACAGATGTAGCAGAGCAGTATAAAGAACAGGCATTGGCGGAATCAGAACAAATGGCAGAACAAATCGAGCAGCAGATAGAGGCGGGTGGATTACAGAATCAGGTGGAAGTAGATTTTAATGCCGAGTATGTAAAACTTACATTAAATGGAGCAATATTATTTGATTCGGCAAAGGCAAATATCCGGGAAGATGCCCAGCCGCTGATTGCTAAAATAGGAACTATCCTGGAAAACTATGACAGCAATGTGATTGAAATTGAAGGACATACCGACAATGTGCCAATCCATTCGTCAAAATATGAAAACAATAATGTACTGTCCATGTACCGGGCACTTTCTGTGGCGGATTTTATCCGGGATAATACCACATTGGATCCGGCACTGATTAAATCCTCAGGAAGAGGGGAATATGTTCCTGTAGCAGATAATACTACAGAGGAAGGCAGAGCAAGAAACCGTCGTGTTGAAATTAAGGTATATAATTCATATAATTCCGGCGGCGCTACAGAATAGGAGGAAATGAGATGAAGAAGAACCTTATGTCAGTGCTTATTTTGGCACTGGTTCTGGTGAACCTGATTTTGACAGGAATACTTACAATAACAATCCTGCCGCAAACAAAGAAATCCAATGAGCTGGTAAACAAGGTATGCAGTGCAATTGATCTGGAGCTGGAGAGTGGGGATGGAACTGAGTCTGCCAGCATTCCAATGGACCAGGTTGAGACCTATAAAATTGAAGATGCCATGACAATCAATTTAAAAACAGGTGCAGATGGCGAAACTCATTATGTAAAGCTTACAGCATCCATTTCTATGGACAGCAAGAACGATGGATATAAAACCTATGGCGAAGATATGGCTGAACGTGAAACAATTTTAAAAGATACCATTAATAGCGTAATTAATACCTATACAATGGATGAATTTAATGCGGATCGGCAGGCGGTTAAAGACGCTATACTGGCAGAACTACAGAAGCAGTTTGGTTCAGATTTTATCATTGCAGTCAACTTCTCGGAAGTAACTGTAGTATAGGATTAAAAATAGTAAGCATGAAATATAAGGTGGTGAGAGTCCGTGAGCGAAGTTTTATCTCAGAATGAGATAGATAACCTGCTTCAGGCATTGAGCAGCGGCGAGCTGGATGTAGAAGAAATGAAGGACAATGGCGAGAAGCAGATTAAGAATTATAATTTCGCCAGACCTTCCAAGTTTTCAAAAGAACACTTAAGAACACTGGAGATTGTGTTTGAACATTATGGCAGACTGATATCCACAAATCTTCCGGTTTATCTAAGAAAAAATATTCAGGTTGAGGTGATGAACTCTGAAGCAGTTACCTATTCTGAGTTTTCAAATGCACTTTCTAATCCGGTGGTTCTTGGTATTGTTAATTTTTCTCCATTGAAAGGTTCGGTTATTCTGGAGATTGCTTCAAATCTTGCATATACCATGGTGGATCGTATGCTTGGTGGAAGCGGAGAACCATTAGCGAAAGTCCGTGACTTTTCAGAAATAGAGTTGCTGATTATAGAAAGAATTATGGGAGTCTGCGTCGACCTGCTCCGGGAACCGTGGGAAAATGTTGTGGATTTACATCCAAGACTGGAACGTATTGAAACAAATTCGCAGTTTGCCCAGATTATTTCTCCGAGTGAAATGATTGCAATTATTACAATTAATGTAAAAATAGGGGATGTTGAAGGTCTGATGAATATCTGCCTTCCGTATCTTACTTTGGAACCTGTTATGGACAAGTTGAATACAAAATACTGGTATTCTACCATGCAGGAAAAAGATGAACAGCGTTATACGGAAGCAATTGAAACTTTGATTTCAAAAGCACCGATACCTGTAAAAGCAATTTTAGGTAACAGCACCATATCGGTAAACGACTTCATGAATTTACAGGTGGGTGATATAGTTAGATTGGACACGAAAGTGGACCAGGAGCTGGATGTTTACGTTGGAAACATTCGTAAGTTTACTGCATTGCCGGGAGCTTCGGGTGATGACTATGCAGTAAGAGTAATGTCAGTAATTAGAGAGGAGCAGTAAGTGATGGATGGAGTACTATCGCAGGAAGAAATCAATGCCCTGCTAAATAATCCGGGTGCGTCATCAGATACGGCAGAAGGACAGCTGAGTGATTCAGAAAAAGACACAATCGGTGAAATTGCTAATATCAGTATGGGTACCGCAGCAACGACATTGTTTTCGCTGGTGAACCGTAAAGTGGAAATATCCACACCGGTTGTTACCATGGCAAACTGGGACGACGTGGTAAAGGCGTATGAGCGTCCGTGTGTATTTATACGAATCGGATTCACCGTTGGATTGGATGGAAGCAATATCCTGATATTAAAGGAGCATGATGTTAAGGTCATTACAGATCTTATGATGGGAGGAGACGGAACCAATACAGACGTGGAACTGGGAGAGCTTCATTTAAGCGCAATCAGTGAAGCAATGAATCAGATGATGGGTTCTGCAGCTACTTCATTATCATCCATGCTGAATAAAAAGATTGATATCAGCCCGCCTGTTGCAGATCTGATTGATCTGACAGGAAATATTGATGAGGGAGCAATTGATGATTTCCTGACACAGCCATTTGTGAAAATCTCTTTTAAAATGGAAATCGGTGATCTTGTGGACAGTGAAATCATGCAGCTGTATCCGGTATCTTTTGCAAGAGAGATGTGTAAAAGTATTACGGAGACCATGACAGGTGGAAACGAACCAATACAGGAAGCAGCACCACAGCCTGCACCGGCTCCTGCACCACAACCACAGGCAAGCCAGCCAGCACCACAGCCTCAGCCAATGATAAATCAGCAGCCGCGATGGGCGGACAGCCGATGATGGGGCAGCCAATGATGGGACAACCTGTAGATATGTCGGCAATGTATGCAAACCAGCAGGTAAATGTACAGCCGGCTCAGTTCCAAAATTTTACTGGAGATATGAATGGGGTATTTCCAAAGGAAAATATTGATCTTATTATGGATGTACCATTGGAAGTAACCGTGGAACTGGGAAGAACCAGTAAATCCATTCATGATATATTGGATTTTGCTCCGGGAACAATCATTGAATTGAATAAGATTGCTGGAGAACCAATTGATGTACTGGTAAATGGAAAGTACGTTGCAAAAGGTGAAGTAGTTGTAATTGAAGAAAGCTTTGGTGTAAGAATTACAGAGATTATTAAATAATTAGCAAGGAGATAACTAATATGGCAAAGAGTATTTTAATTTGTGATGATGCAGCTTTTATGAGAATGATGATTAAGGATATCCTTACCAAAAATGGATATACAGTTGCCGGGGAAGCAGAAAATGGAGTAAAGGCAATCGAAAAATATAATGAAGTACATCCAGACCTGGTACTGATGGATATTACCATGCCGGAGATGGACGGAATTCAGGCATTAAAAAAGATTAAAGAAGCAGATGCAAATGCATGTGTAATTATGTGTTCTGCAATGGGCCAGCAGGCAATGGTTATTGAAGCAATCCAGTCTGGTGCAAAGGATTTTATTGTAAAACCATTTCAGGCAGAACGTGTTCTTGAAGCAGTAAAAAAAGTAGTGGGTTAATATGATATTACTGAGTAGCAGAACATCGGGCGTACAAAGCTTTTTCCAATTGATAGGTGTATTGCTGATATTTGTTTTTGTGCTTGCAATTACATATTATGTAACAAAATGGATTGCCGGATATCAGAAGCAACATAATTTTCAGAAGAATATGCGGGTAGTGGAGACTATGAAACTCACTACAAATAAGTATATTCAGATTATAGAGGTGGGAGAGACCTATCTCGTAATCGGAATCGGAAAAGATGAAGTGACGATGTTAGCACAGCTTACAAGGGAACAGTTAAATGATGTTTCGCTGGAAGATACGGTGAAATATCAGAATACAGGAGAAAGTTTCTCTAACATTATGAAACAGTTCAAAGAACATTTACCGAAGAGCAGGCATAAGGATGAGTAATTTTAAGAAGAAATACTGTCTGGTATCTTTTATATTTGCGGTTATTGCAGTTGTTGTTACACTGGTGGCATTTGTACCACAGAAAGCATATGCAGCATCTGTAAATATACCTGGGGTAACTGACAGCAGTAATAGTAATCAGTCAACTGAAAATGGCAATGGTACAGATGGAACAGCATCCTCTGGTAATAATGGACTTTCTGTTAATATTAATAATGGAGAGGGAAATTTATCCGGAACAGTTCGGATTTTTCTGGTACTGACTGTAATTGCGTTAGCACCATCTATTCTTATTATGCTGACTTCCTTTACCAGAATTATTATTGTGCTTCATTTTGTAAGAGCAGCAATTGGAACGCAGACTGTTCCGCCAAATCAGGTGTTGATTGGACTGGCGTTGTTCCTTACCCTGTTTATTATGAGCCCGGTTTTTACACAGATTAATGAAAATGCATTGAAACCGCTGGATGCCGGTGAAATCACGCAGGAACAGGCCTTTGAGGCAGGAATGGAGCCAATCCGTGAATTTATGTTTAAACAGACACAGGCAAAGGATATCAATACATTTTGTGACATTGCCGGCGTGACTTATGAGACACAGGATGATATATCCAATACTGTGCTGATTCCGAGCTTTATTTTAAGTGAGCTGAGACAGGCATTTATTATTGGATTTGTTATATATATTCCGTTTATTGTAATTGACATGGTAGTAGCATCTGTCCTTATGTCGATGGGTATGATGATGCTTCCGCCAACTACGATTTCTCTTCCGTTTAAGATTCTGCTGTTTGTGCTTGCTGATGGATGGAATCTTGTTATCAGGGAACTGGTAGAGACATTTTACTGATGAAAGAGGTGTAGAAATTGATCACACAGGGAGAAGTTTTAGATATTGCAAGGGACGCTATTTATAATATTATTTTAACTTCGGCTCCATTGCTTTTAATATCACTTATCGTAGGCTTGATTATTAGTATTTTTCAGACGGTTACATCTATTCAGGAACAGACGCTTACCTTTGTACCGAAGATTCTGGGTGTATTTGCAGGAATGCTTCTCTTTGGAGCGTGGATGCTGAATAATATGACTGATTTTATGACGAGATTGTGGTCTGATTTTAGTTTATATATCAGTTGATATACAGGTAGAGATAAAACATGGTTAATTATAGTTTCTCACTGCTTACATTTGAATATTTTTTGCTGGTTCTGGTGAGGATTACTTCTTTTGTTTTTTCGGCTCCATTTTTTAGCATGTCGAATACTCCGGGAAGAGTCAAAATTGGTTTCTCAGTATTTGTATCCATCCTGTTGATTGGAGTATTACCTGAAAGCACGATAGAATATGGAGGAGTAATTGAATATGCCACAATTGTCGTGAAAGAGGGAATTACAGGATTGCTGATTGGTTTTGGAGCAAATATTTGTAATTCCATTGTTTTATTTGCGGGTAATATTATGGATTTAAATATGGGCTTGTCCATGGCAACCGAGTATGATCCGGTAAGTAAAACAAATTCTCCAATAACAGGTAATTTTTATAATTATCTGGTCATGTTATTGCTCATGTCCAGTGGAATGTATCAGTATATCTTACAGGCAATTGTTGATTCTTTCACTCTGATTCCGGTAAATGGTCAGAATTTTATGTGGGATTCCCTGCTTCAGACCATGGTTTCTTATATGACGGATTCCATGGTGCTTGGTTTCCGGGTGGCACTTCCTGTTTTTGCAGTGTTAATGATATTGAACTGTATTCTTGGAATCATGGCAAAGATTGCACCACAGATGAATATGTTTGTTGTGGGAATGCAACTTAAAGTGTTTGTGGGGCTTGTGTTGCTATTTCTGACGATGCAGTTGTTTGCCGGAGCAGCAGACTTCCTTTTTGATGAAATGCATACATTCACAAAATATTTTGTGCAGGCGATGGCAGCGTAGACGATAATAGTTGGCGTTGCTATTTTGTTGCAAATACGGTATAGTATAAAGAGGGTGTTTTTGCATCTTTATCAGAACAAAGCGATGATATTGGAGAGGAAATGTATGGTTAGGCATGGCAGAATACGGTATGATCTGCAGCTTTTTGCCAAAGATGGCGAGGGCGGCGAGGAAACCGAAAACGCAACTCCCAAAAAACTGGAAGATGCCCGCAAAAAAGGTCAAGTGGCGAAAAGCATGGATGCCATAACGGCTGTGTCGTTGCTGGTGTTTTTCTTTTTGTTAAAACTATTGATGGCATTTTTGGGCAGCCAATTTAAGGATGGTTTTTCGTTGTTTTTTGGGAAGATCAGCGATGTCACTAAGAATGAGTTTAATTTGCAGATGGCATGTGCTATATTGCAGCAACTGATCCAAAAGATCACGATCATCTGCCTTCCTTTTGCTGAGTACATTTATTGTTGCATTTGCCGTAAACATTGTACAGGTTAAATGGAAGGTTTCTTTTGAACCGATAAAGCCTAAGTTTGACAAATTTAATCCGGTTAATGGTGTGAAGCGTCTGTTTTCAAAAGACAAGATCATGGAATTGCTTAAATCCATTGCTAAGATTTGTGTCATAATTTATGTTGTTAAAAATTACCTGGAAGACAAATGGGCATTAGTGATGAATATGTATTCCTATACGTTGACTCAGGGTTTAGAGTTGTTGGGAGATATCATCATTAATATTGGATTGCGTATCAGTGCATTATTTGTTGTCATCGCGGTAGTGGATATCGTTTATCAGAAATGGAAATTTCAGGAAGATATGAAGATGACCAAGCAGGAAGTTAAGGATGAGTATAAGCAGTCCGAGGGAGATCCCAAGGTAAAAAGCCAACAGAAATCCCGTATGCA
>ENA-ORNT01000298-ORNT01000298.1-human-gut-metagenome-genome-assembly--contig:-NODE-298-length-36404-cov-18.112163_pt1 | contig 36404 bp, 18 predicted proteins | sample MGYA00242120_ERZ509032 | MGnify/ENA primary metagenome ERZ509032 (study PRJEB26280, sample SAMEA2338729) | human gut metagenome | biome: human gut; feature: human-associated habitat; material: faeces...
AGGTAGAGTTGATCTACAAGGTTGCTTTGAACGAGGGTCTTCGTTTCGCTATCCGTGAGGGTGGTCGTACAGTAGGTTCTGGTCAGATCACATCAATTCTTGACTAATCATCACAGAATTAAAATAGTTCCCGGTATCATCCGGTATCGGGAACACTTACGGGAATAGCTCAGTCGGTAGAGCATCGGTCTCCAAAACCGAGGGTCGTGGGTTCGAGCCCTACTTCCCGTGCAATAAAGAAGATAATATGTTTAAGAAGATTGTAAATTATTGCAAGACTTGTTATGAAGAACTTGCGCATAAAACTACTTGGCCCACTCGTAAGGCTCTGACACATAGTGCAGTGGTTGTATTATCTGCTTCCCTTGTCATTGCATTAGTTGTCTTTGCCATGGACAGTGTGTTTAGGTTTATAATGAGTACGATCTATCCAAGTTAATCACAAGGAGTAATGGCTGACAAAAAATTCAATTGGTACGTGTTGCGTGCTGTAAGCGGTAAAGAAGCAAAGGTAAAAGAATATATCGATGCTGAGCTTAAGCACAATGACCTACTTAAAAAACATGTTTCCCAGGTTCTTATACCAGTGGAGAAGCATGCTTCTTTGCGTAATGGTAAACGCGTTGAGAAAGAGAAAATCTCTCTTCCCGGTTATGTTTTCATCGAAGCTGAACTCATTGGTGATGTAGCACATACGTTGCGCTTCATGCCAAATGTTTTGGGATTCCTTGGCGGATTGGACAATCCTTCACCTGTTCCTCAATCTGACATTAATCGTATGCTCGGTGCTGCCGAGGAGACTGAGTTGGACACCACTCTTGATATTCCATACATGGTCAACGAGACTGTCAAGGTTATCGATGGACCTTTTAGTGGTTTCGAAGGCGTTATCGAAGAGGTAAATGTCGAGAAACGTAAGCTGAAGGTTATGGTTAAGATTTTCGGAAGAAAAACTCCATTGGAGCTAGGTTTTATGCAAGTTGAAAAAGAGGCCTAATATCAGTTACGTGTATAATAGGTTATCTTTTTATATTTTCAAATTTTAAATTTTAACAAAGAAAATGGCTAAAGAAGTTGCTGGATTAATCAAATTACAGATTAAAGGTGGCGCAGCGAATCCTTCACCTCCCGTAGGTCCTGCTTTGGGTTCTAAGGGTATTAACATTATGGGTTTCTGCAAGGAATTCAATGCCCGCACCCAGGATAAAGCAGGTAAGATTCTTCCTGTTGTTATCACATACTATACCGACAAGTCATTCAGCTTCGTTATCAAGACTCCTCCTGCAGCTGTACAGTTGAAAGAGGTTGCCAAGGTAAAGAGCGGTTCTGCTCAGCCTAACCGTCAGAAGGTGGCTACCGTTACTTGGGAACAGGTAAAGGCTATCGCTGAAGACAAAATGGCCGACCTCAACTGTTTCACAATCGAAAGTGCGATGAGACTTATTGCTGGTACTGCTCGTAGCATGGGTATTACGGTTAGTGGGGACTTCCCTGGTAAATAATTAATAAACTTCAATTAAGAAAATGAGTAAACTGACAAAAAATCAAAAATCAGTAGCTGATAAGGTTGAAGCAGGGAAGGCATACACATTGAAGGAAGCTGTAGATTTGGTAAAGGAAATTACCACTACTAAGTTTGAGGCTTCTGTAGATATGGATGTTCGTCTCGGTGTAGACCCTCGTAAGGCTAACCAGATGGTTCGTGGCGTTGTGTCACTTCCAAATGGTACTGGTAAGGTTACACGTGTACTTGCATTGTGTACTCCTGATCAGGAAGCTGCTGCTAAGGAAGCTGGTGCTGACTATGTTGGTCTTGACGAATATGTTGAGAAGATCAAAGGTGGTTGGACAGATATCGATGTTATCATCACTATGCCTTCTTGCATGGGTAAGCTTGGTCCTCTTGGACGTGTTCTTGGTCCTCGTGGTTTGATGCCAAACCCTAAGAGTGGTACTGTGACAATGGACGTTGCTAAGGCTGTTAAGGAAGTTAAGCAGGGTAAGATTGATTTCAAGGTCGATAAGTCTGGTATCATCCATACCTCTATTGGTAAGGTTAGCATGACTCCAGAGCAGATTTTCGGAAATGCTAAGGAATTCATCCAGACTGTTATCAAGCTTAAGCCTTCTTCTGCTAAAGGTACATATCTCAAGAGTATCTTTATTTCAAGCACTATGAGTAAGGGTATCAAGATTGATCCTAAATCAGTTGAATAACTCTAAAAGTTTTGTAAAATGAAGAAAGAAGTAAAAGATACTATCATCGTTGAGCTTGGTAAGAAAATGCAGGAATTTCCTCATTTCTACCTCGTTGACGTTACAGGTCTGAATGCTGAAGCAACAAGCAACCTTCGTCGTGAGTGCTTCAAGAACGAAATCACAATGGTTGTTGTTAAGAACAGCCTCCTTCACAAGGCTTTTGAGGCTTCTGATGTAGATTTCGAACCTCTATATGTTACACTTAAGGGTAGCACAGCTGTTATGTTCGCACAGACTGCTAACGTACCTGCTAAGTTGTTGAAGAAGTACGCTGACGCTGGTGTTCCTTCTTTGAAGGGTGCTTATGCTGAGGAATGTGTATATGTAGGTGCTGACAAACTTTCTGAGCTTGTTGCACTTAAGAGCAAGAACGAAGTTATTGCAGAGATCGTTGCTCTCTTGCAGAGCCCTGCAAAGAACGTTATTTCCGCACTTCAGTCTGGTGGCAACACCATCCACGGTGTGCTTAAGACTTTGGGCGAGCGTCCTGAGTAATCAGAATTCAAGGCTTCGGGCCGCATGACCTAAGCTTTAAATTTACTAGTTGATAACAATATTTAAGAATAAATTAAAAAATTAAGAATAAAATGGCAGATATTAAAGCTATTGCTGAGGAGTTGGTAAACCTCACAGTAAAAGAAGTAAATGAGTTGGCAACTGTCCTCAAGGACGAGTATGGTATCGAGCCTGCTGCTGCAGCTGTTGCTGTAGCTGCTGGTCCTGCTGCTGGTGGTGCAGCTGCAGCTGAGGAGAAGACATCTTTCGATGTTATCCTCGCTGAGGTTGGTGGCGCTAAGCTCCAGGTTGTAAAGGCTGTTAAGGAGGCTTGTGGTCTTGGCTTGAAGGAAGCTAAGGATTTGGTAGACGGCGCTCCTGCTAAGATCAAGGAAGGCATCTCTAAGGACGAGGCTGAGAACTTGAAGAAGGCTATCGAGGAGGCTGGTGCCAAGATCGAGATTAAGTAAGCTTATACATTCTCATTTAGAATATTGGTTAGGATTTGCCCAGTCGGTGAGTCCTAACCTTTTCTTTTCTCTAAGCTTGTCGATTTACCGACAGCTTTTCTTCATGCCACATAGTTTTTAGGCATGATGTCTTTTCATCAAGACCAATTTTATTAGTTTTTATGGCTACAAAGATAATCGATAATAGAGTAAATTTTGCCAGCGTTCACAATCCGTACCCATATCCGGATTTCCTCGATGTGCAGTTGAAGTCATTCCGCGACTTCCTTCAGTTGGATACTCCCCCCGAGGAACGCAAGAACGACGGTCTGTATAAGGTGTTCTCAGAGAATTTCCCTATAACAGATACGCGTAATAACTTCGTGCTTGAGTTCCTTGACTACTATATTGACCCTCCTCGTTATAGCATCGATGAGTGCTTGGAGAGAGGACTTACATATAGTGTTCCATTGAAGGCTAAGATGAAGCTGTATTGTACTGACCCTGATCATGAGGATTTCGGTACTGTTATCCAGGATGTTTTCTTGGGTACTATTCCTTACATGACCAGCAATGGTACATTTGTAATCAATGGTGCAGAGCGTGTCGTAGTGGCTCAGTTGCATCGTTCTCCTGGTGTATTCTTTAGCCAGGGTGTTCATGCTAACGGTACTGTTCTCTACAGTGCGCGTATCATTCCTTTCAAGGGTTCTTGGATTGAGTTTGCAACCGACATCAACAATGTGATGTATGCCTATATCGATCGTAAGAAGAAGTTGCCTGTTACAACTCTTCTCCGTGCTATCGGCTTTGAGAGCGATAAGGACATTCTTCGTATATTCGACTTGGCAGAGGAAGTTAAGGTTAACAAGAAGAACCTTAAGGATGCCATCGGTAAGCGTCTTGCTGCTCGTGTATTGAAGAGCTGGAATGAAGACTTCGTTGATGAGGATACTGGTGAAGTAGTATCTATCGAGCGTAACGAGGTTGTTATGGAGCGCGAAACCGAGATTACTGAGGATAACGTTACTGATATCCTTGAGAGCGGTGCTTCTACAATCCTTCTTCATAAGGATGCAGAGGCTGCTAACAAGTTTACCATTATCTTCAACACTCTTGCTAAGGACCCAAGCAACTCTGAGAAAGAGGCTGTTACTTATATCTATCGTCAGCTCCGTAATGCTGACCCTGCAGATGATGCAAGTGCTCGTGAAGTATTCCAGAACTTGTTCTTCTCAGACAAGAGATATGACCTTGGTGAGGTTGGACGCTACCGTATCAACAAGAAGCTCGGTTTGGATACAGATATGGATGTACGCGTTCTTACACGTGACGACATTATAGAGATTATCAAGTATCTCATCCAGCTCGTTAACTCTAACGCTACTGTCGACGATATCGACCACTTGTCAAACCGTCGTGTTCGTACCGTTGGTGAGCAGTTGGCAAACCAGTTCTCTGTAGGTCTTGCTCGTATGAGCCGCACTATCCGTGAGCGTATGAACGTACGTGACAATGAGGTGTTCACACCAACAGACCTTATCAACGCCAAGACTATTTCAAGCGTTATTAATACCTTCTTTGGTACCAACCCGCTTTCACAGTTCATGGACCAGACCAACCCACTTGCTGAGGTAACTCACAAGCGTCGTCTGTCTGCCCTCGGTCCTGGTGGTCTTTCGCGTGAGCGTGCAGGCTTCGAGGTTCGTGACGTTCACTATACACACTATGGTCGTCTTTGTCCTATTGAGAGTCCTGAAGGACCTAACATCGGTCTTATCTCTTCTCTCTGTGTATATGCTACTATCAACGAGCTCGGCTTTATCTCTACTCCATATCGTAAGGTTACAAATGGTGTAGTTGATATGGACAACAAGGATGTTGTATACCTCACCGCAGAGGAGGAGGAAAACCACATCATCGGTCAGGGTAATGCTCCATTGAACGAGGATGGTACATTCATCCGCAAGGTCGTTAAGTGCCGTCAGGATGCTGACTTCCCTGTAGTTCCTCCTACAGATGTTGATTTGATGGACGTTGCTCCACAGCAGATTGCTTCTGTATCAGCAGGACTTATCCCATTCCTCGAGCATGATGACGGTCACCGTGCATTGATGGGATGTAACATGATGCGTCAGGCAGTACCATTGCTCCATAATGATGCTCCTATCGTTGGTACCGGACTCGAGAAGCAGGTGTGCGAGGACTCTCGTACTATGATCACTGCTGAGGGCGAGGGTGTCATCGAATATGTAGACGCAACAACAATCCGTATACTTTATGATCGTACTGAGGACGAGGAGTTCGTAAGCTTCGAGCCTGCCTTGAAGGAATATCGTATTCCAAAGTTCCGCCGTACGAACCAGAATATGACCATCGACCTTCGTCCTATCTGCTCTAAGGGACAGAGAGTGAAGGCTGGTGACATCCTTACTGAGGGTTATGCAACAGAAAATGGTGAGTTGGCTCTTGGCCGCAACCTCCTCGTTGCTTACATGCCTTGGAAGGGTTACAACTATGAGGATGCTATCGTTCTTTCTGAGCGTATGGTTCGCGATGACGTTCTTACTTCTGTTCACGTTGACGAGTATTCACTCGATGTTCGCGAAACAAAGCGTGGTATGGAAGAGTTCACAAGCGATATTCCTAACGTAAGCGAGGAAGCTACTAAAGACCTCGATGCTAATGGCGTTATCCGTGTAGGTGCTCGCGTAGAGCCAGGCGACTTGATGATTGGTAAGATTTCTCCTAAGGGAGAGAGCGATCCTTCACCAGAAGAGAAACTTCTTCGTGCAATCTTTGGTGACAAGGCTGGTGATGTTAAGGATTCTTCTTTGAAGGCTAACCCATCATTGAGCGGTATCGTTATTGATAAGAAGATGTTCGCTCGCGCTCAGAAGACTCGTGAGTCTAAGAAGCAGGATAAGATTATCCTTGCTAAGATTGATGAGGAGTATGAGGCAAAGAACAATGACCTTAAGGATATCCTCGTTGACAAGCTTATGACTCTTACAGAGGGTAAGGTTTCGCAGGGTGTTAAGGACTATACTGGTGCTGAGATTATCACTAAGGGTACTAAGTTTACTGTTACAGCTTTGAAGAACCTCGAGTACGACGGCATTCAGTCTAATGACTGGACAGGCGACGAGCATACCGATGGTCTTATCTCTAAGCTCATCATGAACTACATCCGCAAGTATAAACTTTTGGATGCAGAAATGAAGCGTCGTAAGTTTGCTATCACTATCGGTGATGAACTTCCATCAGGAATTCTTCAGATGGCTAAGGTCTACATCGCTAAGAAGCGTAAGATTGGTGTAGGTGATAAGCTTGCAGGTCGTCACGGTAACAAGGGTATCGTATCTAAGATCGTACGTATGGAGGATATGCCATTCCTTGAGGACGGTCGTCCTGTTGACTTGGTATTGAACCCACTGGGTGTGCCTTCACGTATGAACCTTGGTCAGATTTTCGAGGCAATCCTCGGTGCTGCTGGACGTAAGCTCGGTGTTAAGTTTGCTACTCCTATCTTCGACGGTGCTAAACTCGAAGACCTCGGTGAGTGGACAGACAAGGCAGGATTGCCACACCTCTGCTCTACATATCTTTATGATGGTGAAACAGGTCAGCGTTTCGACCAGCCTGCTACTGTAGGTGTGACATACTTCCTTAAGCTCGGTCACATGGTTGAGGACAAGATGCACGCACGTTCTATCGGTCCTTACTCACTCATCACTCAGCAGCCTCTTGGAGGTAAGGCACAGTTTGGTGGACAGCGTTTCGGAGAGATGGAAGTTTGGGCTCTTGAGGCATTTGGTGCAAGCCACGTTCTTCAGGAGGTTCTCACCATTAAGTCAGACGATGTCGTTGGTCGTTCTAAGGCTTATGAGGCTATTGTCAAGGGCGATGCTATGCCAACACCAGGTATCCCTGAGTCTCTCAATGTGCTTTTGCATGAGCTTCGCGGTCTTGGACTAAGTATTAAACTCGATTAAAGGAAAAGAAAATGGCTTTCAAAAAAGATATTAAGGTAAAGAATAATTTCACGAAGATTACCATTGGTCTCGCTTCACCACAGGAGATACAGGAAAATTCGTATGGTGAGGTTACAAAGCCTGAAACCATCAATTACCGTACCTACAAACCTGAGCGTGATGGCTTGTTCTGCGAGCGTATCTTTGGTCCTACTAAGGACTATGAGTGCGCCTGCGGTAAGTACAAGCGTATTCGCTATAAGGGTATTGTCTGCGACAGATGCGGTGTTGAGGTTACTGAGAAGAAGGTTCGTCGTGAGCGTTCTGGTCACATCGAGCTCGTTGTTCCAGTAGCTCATATCTGGTACTTCCGTTCTTTGCCTAACAAGATAGGTTATCTTCTTGGTCTTCCTACCAAGAAACTTGATGCCGTAATATACTATGAGAAGTATATCGTTATCAAGCCAGGTGCCCTTGAGGGACGTAAGGATGAAGAGGGTATTGAGGACTTGAATGGTTCTCATAAGTATGACCTCCTTTCAGAGGATGAGTATCTCGAAATCATTGATAAGAAGCTCGATCCTAACAACGACCTCCTTGAGGATGATGATCCTAACAAGTTCATCGCCAAGATGGGTGCCGAGGCTGTTTACGACCTGTTGGCAGATTTGGATCTCGATAGCTTGAGCTATGAGCTCCGCGACCGTGCTAACAACGACTCAAGCCAGCAGCGTAAGACTGAGGCTTTGAAGCGTTTGCAGGTTGTAGAGGCTTTCCGTACTTCTCAGGAGACAAACCGTCCAGAGTGGATGATCATGAAGATTATCCCTGTTATCCCACCAGAGCTTCGTCCTTTGGTACCATTGGATGGTGGACGTTTTGCTACATCCGACCTCAACGACCTCTATCGTCGTGTTATCATACGTAACAACCGTTTGAAGCGTCTTATGGAGATTAAGGCTCCTGAGGTTATCCTTCGTAACGAGAAGCGTATGTTGCAGGAAGCTGTCGACTCACTCTTCGACAACAGCCGTAAGGGTTCTGCCGTTAAGAGCGAGAGCAACCGTCCATTGAAGTCACTCTCTGACTCTTTGAAGGGTAAGCAGGGTCGTTTCCGTCAGAACTTGCTCGGTAAGCGTGTTGACTACTCTGGTCGTTCGGTTATCGTCGTAGGTCCTGAGCTCAATATGGGCGAGGTTGGTTTGCCTAAGCTTATGGCTGCCGAGCTCTATAAGCCATTCATCATCCGTAAGCTCATTGAGCGCGGTATCGTGAAGACTGTAAAGAGCGCTAAGAAGATAGTAGACCGTCGTGAGCCTGTTATCTGGGATATCCTTGAGAACGTGATGAAGGGTCATCCAGTTATGCTTAACCGTGCCCCTACACTTCACCGTTTGTCTATCCAGGCATTCCAGCCTAAGCTTATCGAGGGTAAGGCTATTCAGCTCCACCCATTGGCATGTACAGCGTTCAACGCCGACTTCGATGGTGACCAGATGGCTGTTCACTTGCCATTGAGCAATGAGGCAATCCTTGAAACACAGGTATTGATGCTTCAGAGCCATAACATCTTGAATCCTGCTAATGGTGCTCCTATCACCGTTCCTTCACAGGATATGGTGCTCGGTTTGTACTATATCACCAAGATTCGTCCAGGTGCTAAGGGCGAGGGCTTCACATTCTATGGTCCAGAAGAGGCTATCATCGCATATAATGAAGGTCGTTGCGACCTCCACGCTTTAGTAAAGGTTATTGTCAACGACCTTGTTGATGGTAAGATTGAGAAGCGTATGGTAGAAACCTCAGTTGGTCGTGTTATCGTAAATGGTATCATTCCTGACGAGGTAGGTTTCTTCAACGATATCATCTCTAAGAAGACTCTTCGCGGTATCATCGCTGATGTTATCAAGGCTGTGGGTATGGCTCGCGCTTGTGCATTCCTCGATGGTATCAAGAACCTCGGTTATCGTATGGCTTACGTTGCTGGTCTTTCGTTCAACCTCGACGATATCATCATCCCTAAGGAGAAAGTTGAAATCGTTGATAAGGGTAACAAGGAGATTGAGGCTATCATGGACAACTATAACATGGGTTTCATCACCGACAAGGAGCGTTACAACCAGGTTATCGATACATGGACTCACGTTAACACCGACCTTAAGAAGACTCTGATGAAGCAGATGACAGAGGCTGACCAGGGATTTAACGCTGTATATATGATGCTTGATTCTGGTGCCCGTGGTTCTGCCGACCAGATTGCTCAGCTTGCTGGTATGCGTGGTCTTATGGCTAAACCTCAGAAGGCTGGTGCCGAGGGTGCTCAGATTATTGAAAACCCTATCCTCTCTAACTTTAAGGAGGGTATGTCTGTGCTTGAGTACTTTATCGCATCTCACGGTGCCCGTAAGGGTCTTGCGGATACCGCGATGAAGACTGCCGATGCTGGTTACCTTACACGTCGTCTTGTTGACGTTTCTCACGACGTCATCATTACAGAGGAAGACTGTGGTACACTACGTGGTCTTCAGTGCACAGCCTTGAAGAATGGTGACGAGGTCATCTCTTCTCTTGGTGAGCGTATCCTCGGTCGTGTATCAGTTCATGATATTGTTGATCCTACAACTGGCGATGTTATCGTTAATGCTGGCGAGGAAATCACAGAGGATAAGGTTGCGCGTATCGAGGCTTCTCCTATCGAGAGCGTAGAAATTCGTTCGGTGCTCACTTGCGAAAGCAAGAAGGGTGTCTGCATGAAGTGTTACGGACGTAACCTTGCTACCGCTCGCATGGTACAGCTTGGTGAAGCTGTCGGTGTTATCGCAGCTCAGGCTATTGGTGAGCCTGGTACTCAGCTTACACTTCGTACCTTCCACGCCGGTGGTGTGGCTGGTAACGCAGCAGCTAATGCCAGCATCGTAGCTAAGAACGATTCTCGTATCGAGTTTGATGAGCTTCGTACAGTTCCATTCGTAGAAAACAATGGTGAGAAGGATATAGAATGCCAGATGGTAGTAAGCCGTCTTGCAGAAATCCGCTTCATCGACATCAACACAGACATCGTATTGTCAACCCTTAACGTACCTTATGGTTCTTCTCTCTATTTCAAGGATGGAGCCAAGGTTAAGAAGGGCGACCGTATTGCTAAGTGGGACCCATTCAACGCCGTTATCGTCAGCGAATACGCTGGTAAGGTTAAGTTCCACGATGTAGAGCGTGATGTCACCTTCCGTGCTGAGACCGATGATACAACCGGTATGACCGAAAAGATCATTACTGATTCTAAGGATCGTACAAAGGTTCCTACTGTAGACATCGTTTCTGAGTCTGGTGAGGTATTGGGTACATACAACCTCCCTGTAGGTGGTCACCTTGCTGTAGAGGATGGTCAGACCATCGCTACTGGTACCACATTGGTTAAGATTCCACGTGCCGTAGGTGGTGCAGGCGATATCACCGGTGGTCTTCCACGAGTAACAGAGCTCTTCGAGGCCCGCAACCCTTCTAACCCTGCTATTGTATCTGAAATCGATGGTGAGGTAACAATGGGTAAGGTTAAGAGAGGTAATCGTGAGATCATCATTACATCTAAGACTGGCGACCAGAAGTCGTACCTCGTATCGCTCTCTAAGCAGATTCTTGTTCAGGAGCATGATGCCGTACGTGCAGGTACTCCACTTTCTGATGGTGTTATCACTCCAAGCGATATCCTCGCTATTAAGGGTCCTACTGCCGTTCAGGAGTACATCGTTAACGAGGTACAGGACGTTTATCGTCTCCAGGGTGTGAAGATCAACGATAAGCACTTCGAGATTATCGTTCGTCAGATGATGCGTAAGGTTCGCATCGACGATCCTGGTGATACAACATTCCTTGAGCAGGAGATGGTTGACAAGCTCGACTTCGCTGAGGAGAACGATCGTATCTGGGGTAAGAAGGTTGTTACCAACGCTGGTGACTCAGAGGTATTGAAGGCTGGTCAGATTATCACAGCCCGCAAGCTTCGTGATGAGAACTCAAGCTTGAAGCGTCGTGACCTTCGTCTCGTAGAGGTTCGTGATGCAGTTCCTGCAACATCTACTCAGATTCTCCAGGGTATCACTCGTGCTTCTTTGGCTACTAAGAGCTTCATGTCTGCTGCATCATTCCAGGAGACAACTAAGGTGCTCAACGAGGCTGCTATCCGTGGTAAGGTAGACCATCTTGAGGGTATGAAGGAGAACGTTATCTGCGGTCACCTTATCCCTGCTGGTACAGGTCTTCGTCAGTGGGACAAGATCATCGTTGGCTCTAAGGAAGAATATGATCGTATCGAAGCAAACAAGAAGAATGTTCTTGATTTCGCTGAGAAGGTTTCAGAGTAATCTTTAAAGATATATTACATAAAAAACAGCCGTCAGAGCAATCTGGCGGCTGTTTTTTTATCTCTTTATAGTTGCGTGTTTGTCAATAATTTGCTAATTTTGTATCATAAACCTAAAACACTACTATTATGCAACTATTGACGAGATTCTATATAAAACTCATTTTTGCTACGTTGACAATGTTAATCAGCAATGTAGCTTATCCACATTCTGACTTTGTATGGCGTAAACTCATGGCAACAGAGAAGTTGCCTACAGATGAAATACGCTGTTCACATCAAGACAAGATGGGCTTTGTGTGGTTTGGTACTAATAATGGATTATTTCGTTATGATGGATTTCATGTAAAAGCATATCGTAATACAGAACAGAATCCTTTTTTATTATCTTCTAAAACCGTTACTTGTTTGGCAGATGATGGCAATACAACACTTTGGATAGGTACTAAAAAAGGACTCAATCGTATGGATATGCGTACGGGATATACACGTGCTTATCATTTTGATGATTTCGATAATAGCGATGCTGTAAACAAACTATTATTCACTAATGGTACACTTTGGGTGGGTACCGAGGGCGGTCTATATCGTTATGATAGTAAAGACGACTCTTTTGAATTGTTGTGTGATCAACGTGGAAATTCAAAGGTTCCACATGCATCTGTAACATCTATATATCAAAAGCGTCATGGATTCCTGTGGGTTGGAACTTGGGATAGAGGACTTTATCGTTACGATATTAATAAAAATAAATGGTATGAACTACCTCCTTTCAATCCTCGTCATTCAGCTCAAGCTATTTACGAAGACGAAAAGGGTATACTGTGGGTAGGTACATGGGACAGTGGATTATATAAAATAATGAATCCTTATGCAACTAATGTCCCTTTAAAATTTGTGAATTTCAATATTTCTAATACTCAAGGTGGGTTAAATTCAAACATTGTATGGAATATAGCTTACGATAGTCAGACCAATAAATTATGGCTTGGCACACCAAAAGGATTGTCTATGCTTGATACCTATAATGGTAAAGACATTGTTTCGTTATTGCCAAGTGATAAAGAACCAGAGCAAGACTTCTTTGGCTTGGGAGCTTCTTCTTTCTTTTATTCAAATAATGGAAGACTTTGGATAAGTGGCACTCATCGTGGGCTTGCTTCTGTTTATAAAACTTCCAACTCTTTCGTTAATTGGACGCTTCCATCAGGCATCTTGTACAAGGATTATATTTCCTCATTATATTATTCTTCACCAAGTTCTATCTTTGTCGCACTTCGTAACAATGGTTTCTTGACTTTTAATCCTACAAACACTTTGGATAGTAGGTATTATCCTATTTCTACCTCTGTAAACGGATTTGCGTCGATCGGTAATGGTGAAGTTGCTGTTTGCACAGAATGTGAAGGTTTGATGATTTATAAGGACGGTGAAATCATTGGCGCAATTAATACTACGAATGCTTCATGGCTTACAGATAATTGTGTATACACTATGGTGGTAGATGATGACAATAATTGGCTTGTTGGTTCGTATAAAGGCTTGTCTATTCGTTATGTTAATGGTAAAGGCGTGCATCTTGATGGAGAAAAATTTGGAGTTTTACCAACAAGTCAAATCTACACTATTGTGAAGTCAGGAAACTCTGTATGGCTTGGGACAAGAAACAATGGCATACTGCATTTACAAGGCGATATACACAACCTTAAATCATTAAAGGTAAAGCAATATGACGTTTTACATGATACCAAACTAAAGATAAATACAGTTAAGAAAATCATAACAGATTTAAATGGTACAGTTTGGGCATGCTCAAGTGAGGCGGGGCTATTGATGTATGATAAAAAAATAGACGGCTTTGTTAATGCCAACAAAATGTTCGGACTCCCAGATGATGAAATATGCAGTGTTGAGTTATCTAAAAAGGGTGAGATTCTTGTTTCTATGCGCAATAATATTGCTATAATAACTATTGATGCACAATCAAAATTGAAACATATGCGTTTTCTTACTCGCTATGATATGCTCGGAGAAAATAGCTTTGCAGAGGCATTATCATCAGTATCTTCTGATGGTAAAGTATGTTTTGGTGGGTATGATGGTGTCTTAGTAATGAAAGAACCACAACAAATAGCAGCTTCGACCAAGGTGAAACCTTATGTTACAGATATTAAAATTTTCGGACGTTCTATGGATATTAGCGACTTTACAGATTCGGTATCAGTGATACTTCCACCGTATAGTAATGAGCTAATTTTAAATCATGATCAGCGTGATATAACTATAGAGTTTTCAACGCTTGATTTTGACAATACTTCAAGTGTGCGTTTTATGTATAAACTTGATGGGTACGATTCGGAGTGGAGATATTGCGGTGTAGATGCACATGAGGTAAGTTATAACAATTTATCTTCAGGAAAATATGTATTCCATCTACGAGCTACTGACAATAATGGACAATGGGGACCAGAAACTACGATGATTATAAAGGTTCAGTATCCATGGTTCTTACGTTGGTATTCGTGGATAGTTTATGCATTGTTAGCTGCATTTATGTTGTATATAGTATTCCGTTATTTTAAGAATAAGGAATTAACTCGTCGTGAAGTTCAGTTGGCACACCTTGAAAAACAGAATATCGAGGAACTAAACCATAAGAAACTACAGTTCTTTACCAACATCACTCATGACCTTATGACACCGTTGACTGTAATCTCGGCAACTGTTAATACTCTTTCAAGTGATGATCCAAAGAATGAAGCTTCTTATAAAGTTATAGATGGTAATGTAAACAGACTGATGCGTTTGTTGCAACAGATTTTGGAATTCCGCAAGTCAGAAACAGGTAATCAACATCTTAGAGTTTCGAAAGCTTCATTATCAGACTTTGTAAGTAAGGAGATAGAGAGCTTGCGTCCACTTGCCAATAAGAAGCAATTGCACTTCTCTTTTATATGTAATTCTAAAGAGATAATAGGATATTTCGATTCTGATAAGTTAGACAAGATTATTTATAACCTTGTCTCAAATGCTATTAAGTATAATAGTCCTATGGGCTATGTACAAGTTTCGCTTGAAAGTGTAGATGGTAAAACTTTAGTCCTCACAGTTAAGGATAATGGTGTTGGTATATCTGAAGAAAAACTTCCTAAACTCTTTACACGTTTCTACGAGGGAGAGCATCGTAAGTTCAAAACATTTGGCACTGGTATAGGCTTGTCGCTTACTCGCGACCTTGTAGAACTTCATCATGGCTCCATTACAGTTGAGAGTGTTCTAAACGAAGGCTCTACTTTCACTGTTACTCTTCCTATTTCAGAAGAAAGCTTTGAACCAGAAGAGATAGATAACTTTAGTAATACCGATGAAATCGATGATTTTGGCGATAATACAGAAAAAGAAGAAGTAGATAATAGTGCTAATAAGAGTTGTTCTACAATTTTAGTTGTAGAAGATAATGAAGAATTGTTGACTATGCTCGTAAAGTTGCTATCTTCTAAATATAAAGTGTTGAAGGCATATAATGGTAAAGAAGCCTTAGATGTTCTTGATTCAGACAATGTAGACCTTGTACTTACAGATGTAATGATGCCTGTGATGGATGGTATAGAGCTCACTCGTCAGATACATACACGCTCTGAGAAGAAAATGATACCTGTTATTATGCTAACAGCTAAGCGTGATGATGAGGATAGGGCTGAAGCCTATCGAGCAGGTGCCGATGCTTATATCACAAAACCTTTCAATACATCAGTACTTATGGCACGTATAGACAATTTGCTGTCGAACAGACAAAATGTTGCGAAGGAATTAAATTCTAAGTTCTTTGCCAATCTGAAAGATATTAATCTCAGTTCTGATGATGAGCATTTTGTATCTTCATGTATAGAATGTGTACAACAGCATATTGGCAATTCAGATTTCGACCTTGACGCTTTTGCCGCTGCAATGAATATCTCTAAGTCGTCATTATATAAGAAACTTAATTCTGCAACTTCGCTTAGTCCTTCAGCTTTTGTTCGCAACATACGTATGAAGTATGCCTCTGAACTGTTGTCTGCAAATCCTAAAGCACGAATTGCCGATATTGCATATTCTGTAGGGTATAATGACCCTAAATATTTCTCTAACTGCTTTAAGAAAGAATTTGGAGTATTGCCAAAAGAGTGGGGTAAATAAATATTTTTAGGTGGAAAATTTTGTATTTACTTATTTGTCTATCTACAATCTTTGATATTCTACCATATTTCATAATGATATAGGTTATCTTTGCATTAACCTAAATAAAAACAATTAATCGTATGAAATATTTAATGTTATTGTTGCTAACTCAACTTTTCCCATCTTTGGTAATAGCTAAAGAGGTAGTTGAAGTGCAAACTGTAAACACTAATATTACATTGCAAAATAGTATAGACTATCATATCTTATCCAAAGATAATGCAATTGTTGATGGCATAACTATTAATATAGACAATGAAGATGCTTGGTTGATTTTCGATAATATAAAGCCTAATGATGCTTTAAAGCAATATTCAAAGTCTATATTAATAGGAGGAAAGCCTCTTGACATGGAGGATAATGCTAATGTGTTTGTTTATGGCACAGGTTCTGCGTTTGTTTCTCATGGTGTCAACTATCAACCTTTAACAACCTATACCAGTGAAAACTTTACTGGTGAAGTTGCTAAATATTCGTTATCTTACTATTATACCAATCAACAACCTGATAGTGCTCCAGATAATCTTGTAAGAAGATTACAAAATGATAATGCTATCAAGTCTTTCAGATTGGAACGAGGATATATGGCTACAATGGCTACAAATCCCGATGGAATGGGCTATAGTAAGGTTTTTATTGCTGACGACAAAGATTTGGAAGTTTCTTCTTTACCTTTAGAACTCGATGGCAAAATAAGTTATATACGAGTGTTCCGTTGGCAATATCCGACAAAGAAAGGCTGGGCTGGTAGTAAATGGAGCTCGATGCCTGAAGGATTGAAATATGCTCCTGAACAAGCTGATTTGACAAATTCAACTTGGTATTACAATTGGGGAAGTAGTCCTACTATCAACCCTTTAAATCCTAATAAAAATTATAATCAAGAATATGTCCCGGAGAAATGGGGTGCTGGTGGATTGTGGAATGGTATCTATTCTATAACCGATGCATGCCATATAATTGGCTATAATGAGCCTGATCATACAGAACAATCTAATGTTACGGTAGAAAAAGCGATAGAGGAATGGCCTTTACTTATGCAGACGGGAATGAGGTTGGGCTCTCCTGCCACTACAGACTTTAATTGGCTCTACAACTTTATGAACGAATGTCGTCAACGTAACTACCGTGTTGATTATGTTGTTGTTCATGCCTATTGGGGTGGCTTGTCGGCTACAGAATGGTATCAGAAACTAAAAGTAATTCATCAACGAACCAAACGACCTCTGTGGATAAAAGAATGGAACAATGGTGCAAACTGGACTAAAGAGTCGTGGCCTTCATCTCAGAATGAACAATATGCAAAACAACTCAGAGATATCACTTCCATAGTAAGTATGCTTGACACCTGTAGTTTTGTGGAGCGTTATTCCATTTATAATTGGGTGCAAGACAAACGAATGATAATCGACTCTAAAGGTAAACTTACTCCTGCAGGAGAATTCTATGCTAACAAAAAGTCTCCTTACTTCTTTAATAGAGATAAGGAAGTTGCGGTGAAATGGAATATTTCAGAGGCTCCTTTGTTAAAATATGAATCAATATCTAATGATGGTAAGTTGAAGTTGAGTTGGTCTGATGCCAATGGAGAGCAGATCGAAAAGTATATAGTCCGTGAGAATGGTATTGATATTGAAACAGTAACGGGATACCAACATACTTTAGAGTTTTTACCTGTGGATAATACTAAATATACTGTATTGTCTGTTCCTGGGGATAAAACAAAGAAAGGACTTGAGTCAAATGCTGTTGCTGTAGCTGTATCGCCTAATGATGCATCTAATTGGTTTCATGCTGATGAAGCAATACTTCGCGAACAGTGGACACCTATAGTATTTAAGCAGAAGTTGGATAATTCACCATTGGTCTATGCTGGTATACCTACATATCGTAATAAAGTACCATTAGCAACACTCGTTAGACAAACGACACCTTGTTCTGTTGATCTTAGATTGAGAACTTGGGAATATCAGAAAAATCCATCTTTCTATAATCCAGATACTCTTGCTTTTCTTATTGCGCCTGCTTGCAATTACAAAGATGAGAATATGCAAATAGAAACAGCCTCGCTTGATAACATTAACGAAGAATGGAAAAAAATTGATTTTTCAACTACCTTCGTGGAGACACCAGTAGTAGTTCTTTCACCTCAAGCTTGTTCTGATGATACAGCTTTCCAACTTTGTGTTCGTAATGTTAATCGCAATGGATTTGAAGTTAGAGTAAGATACGAAGGACGTTTGCATAATCAATCTACAGCACATAGCATATCATATATAGCGGCAACATCAGGTGCTACTGATATTTGTGGAAAAAGGATTGTTGTTGGTGCAACTCCAGATGATGCAGTCGGAAGCAATATTACTGGTGCATACGAGGTTGTTATAGGAGAAACTTTTTCTGCCCTTCCAATGATTCTTGCACAGATGCAAACAGAAAATGATACCATAACCTCTACTCTGCGATTGCAAGAACGGCAATGTGATAGATTCCGAATATTTAAAGATCGAGAAAAATCTGTTGCCCATGAATTGGTAAAAGCTGAAAAAGTAGGATGGATTGCTATTGGTACATCATCTGTTTCGAATATCAATACTTCTTATGTAAATAGAAAAAAGAAAAGATATACTATTAATGGTATCCCAGTAAAAGAGAATACCAATAATCACAAGTATATAGGAGAGAAAAAAGGCAAATCCTTAAATATTAAATTGTTTAATTATTAACTATTAGCTATTCAGTTATGAAATGCAACTATCTTAAACTTTTGTTTTGCGCTTTTTTGATGAGCGCAGCGAATGGGGTGGGATATGCTTCATCTGTTAACGACGATGGTACAACTTCCATGGTCGTGAAGTTTGCGGCTAAAAATGGTGCTGCTCGCAGTGCTACATCTACAATGCCAGGCAAACTTCTGCTCAATGGTACAGGCGCTAAAGCTGCTGTATTTGTTGAGGCTACAGGTCTGGAGCAGGATGTTCAAGTTGCAGTAACCTCTGGTTTTTCTGTTACCCCAGCTGTTATAAAAGCAGGTACAGAGTCTGTAGAAGTTACAGTAACCAACACCTCAACAAGAAATCAAGCGGAGGGTAAGCTTATCCTTCGTAGTGGTGACATTAGAACTTATGTATCTCTCTTGGGCACAGGTTCTCCATTGCCAGTAAAAGACATCTCAGCCAATGCCGTTTATGGTGGTGGCACCGATGATGCAAAGACCTACACCGACTTTGTTCCTGGCAAGGATGGCTACACCGTAGAGTTTAAGGTAAAGACCGACGATGCAAGCAAAGAGTTCTATCCATTTGCTGTTTCAGACAATAAGGTAGGCTTCAAGGGCTATGTCAAGTCAGAGTCTATAGGTCTTTACAATGGTGGCAACACCTTTATCTCCGACGAGGGTATCAGCAATCCAGCCAATGGTGGTACATTCTATAATACCGATGGTTTGTATCATACCTATCGTTATGCCGTTACTCCAGACAAGCGTGTATTTGTTTATCGCGACGGTTTGGCAGTAGACACATTCCGTGTTGCCGACTTGGCAATGCAGCCTGAGTGGGCAGTAGAGAATGGCGATATGAAGGAGAACCTTATCAAGAACCCTGGTTTCGAAGGTGAGTGGAACTTCTCAAAGAGTCGCAATATCGTTACTCGTATTGAAGGATGGGATGTATATCCTTATGATCAGTATAACTCTACCCAGGATATAGAAGCAGAAGAGCGCAACAATGACGTTGATATGAACAACCATGTATTGTCTCTGAAACGCTATATGTGGAATGATGGTTGGTCAGCAGGTCAAATCTCTCAGATTGTAGATGTAGCTCCAAACGAGACCTATTCATTCTCTGCTCTTGCTAAGGGTGGTATAAAGGATGATGGCACTCAGCTTGGTAGTATCCGTATAGAGGATTTGCAGAATTCAGACAACAAGGTTACAATCCCTGTTACCAGTGATAGCTATCAGACCTATGCTTCAGACTTCACAACCCTTGCCAACACTAAGCAGATTAGAGTATATCTCTACCTTGAGCGCGACAAGTGGGGCGCTTCAATCAGTGCATTGAAGGTAGACGATGTGAAGCTTACCGGTGTAGACCGTAATGTAGCAGCCAAGATAGGCTTTGAGAACAATGGCGCAGATGTAGCTTACTTCACCTACGACACTACAGGTGCATACGCTCCTGCATTTGCTTCGTTGACAACTTCTGTTGATTCTATTTCTATTGATGGTACAGGTAGTGTTCAGAAGATTGAGGTAAATGCTGAAAACTTGACCTCTGATATCAAGGTTTCTGCTACTCACGGATTTGCCGTTTCTCCAGTTGTTATCAAGGCTGGTACAAGCAAACAGACAATTACAGTAACTAATGTTACTACGCTTGCAGAAAATACAGGTAAGGTAATTCTCCGTAGTGGCGACCTCCGAAAGTATGTTGCTCTTTCAAGTTTTGGCTCTCCGTTGCCAGTCAAGGATATCAGTCAGAATCCTGTATATGCTGGTGGCGAGGATGTTAATAAGACATTTGAAGGCTTCAATCCAAGCTCTAATGGTTATACTGTAGAGGTTCGTGCAAAGGTCGATGATGCTTCTAAGGAACTCTTCCCATTTGCAGTATCTAATGATAAGATTGGTTTCAAAGGCTATGTAAAGTGTGAGTCTGTTGGTCTTTACAATGGTGGTAACACCTTCATATCTGATGAGGGTATTAATAATCCTGCTAATGGTGGTACTTTCTATAATACCGATGGTCTGTATCATACATACCGATATGCTGTTACAAGCGATAAGCGAATATTCGTATATCGTGATGGTCTGCCTGTAGATACTTTCCGCGTAGCAGACTTGGCAATGCAGCCAGAGTGGAGTGTAGAAAATGGTAGAGCATTCCGCAACTTGTTGAAGAATCCTGATTTCGAGGGCGAGTGGAACTTCTCTAAGAGTCGCAACATCGTTACCCGTATTGAGGGATGGGATGTATATCCTTTCGACCAGTATAACTCTACTCAAGATATTGAAGCAGAGGAACGCAACAATGAAGTTGATATGAACAACCATGTATTGTCTATGAAGCGTTATATGTGGAATGACGGATGGTCTGCAGGTCAAATCTCTCAGATTGTCGATGTTGCACCAAACGAGATTTATTCATTCTCTGCTCTTGCTAAGGGTGGTATAAAGAATGATGGCACTCTGCTTGGTAGTCTTCGCATAGAGGATTTACAGAATGCAGATAATAAGGTTACAATCCCTGTTACCAGTGATAGCTATCAGACCTATGCTTCAGACTTCACAACCCTTGCCAACACTAAGCAGATTAGAGTATATTTCTACCTTGAGCGCGACAAGTGGGGTGCTTCTATCAGTGCCTTGAAGGTTGACGATGTTCAATTACGTGGCTATTCTCGCAATGTAGCTCAGCAAATAGGCTTTGAGAATAATGGCGCAGATATTGCTTACTTCGCCTTCGACAATGATGGCGCTTATGCTCCAATGCTTCCAGGCTTGACAGCTAAGGAAATTACAAATGCTATAGAGAATGTAGAGAATGGCAATAATGACGGCTTGAAGGCTGTTGCCGCTGACAATATGCTTATGGTATATGGCGTAGCTGATGGTGCCCGTGTTGTAGTTTATTCTGCCAACGGAACGCAAGTCGCTACAGTCAATAGCTATAAGCACGGTACAGGCATTGCTCTACCAGGTAATGGTATATATGTTGTTGCTGCATTCAATGGTGGCGACAAGAAGGTTGCTAAGGTTATAAACCGATAATTCTTATAAATACTGGGCAGATGGTAATATGCTGTCTGCCCAGTAATAAAACTAACTAACATGAAAAGAAAATTTACATCCTTTTTACTCGCCATGGCAACAATGATGCCAACAATGGCTGCGAATAATATCACTCCAGGTCAAACTTGGAACGATACTAAAGGTTCTGCTATTAATGCTCATGGTGGGTGTGTTGTATATAGTGAGGGCTACTATTATTGGTTTGGCGAAAACCGTTCTGGCGGCAAGAGTGCTGGTGTTAGCTGCTATCGCTCAAGCGATTTATATAATTGGGAACGATTAGCTTTGGCTGTTACTCCGACAGGTACCATGACTGACGAATGTCGAGATATCGCAAATGGTAGAACTCTTGAACGTCCTAAGGTTATTTACAATGATAAGACTGGAAAATGGGTCATGTGGATACATTGGGAGAACGGGTCTGACTATGGACAAGCCAAGTCGGCTGTATGTGTAGCTGATAAGGTTAGTGGACCATACAAATTGGTTGATGTCTATCGTCCTAACAATTGTGATGCTCGTGACCAGACACTATTTAAGGATGATGATGGAAAGGCTTACCACATCTATTCTACCAATATGAACTCAAATACCAACTGCGAACAACTTGCCGACGACTATCTTACTCCTCTTGCTGGATATAATACCCAGTTGAAAGGTCGTAAGTATGAGGCTGCTTCAATATTCAAGGTTGGAGAAACTTATTATGGACTATTCTCAGGATGTACAGGGTGGTCGCCTAATCCAGGAAGATATATGTGGACCACAGATCTTATGGACGAGTGGGCTGCTCCTGCAGATTTTAAAGCCAGCGACGGTACTACAGGTATTAATTTCTGTGTTGATAATGGAGCATCTAATACATATACAAGTCAAAGCGCATATGTGATACCTGTACATGGTAAGGATAAGTGCTTTATCTATTATGGCGATAGGTGGAATTCAAGTAATATCCAGTCCTCTAAATATGTATGGCTACCACTTAGCGTTCGCTCGGGATATCCTGCTGTAAAATGGTATGATAGTTGGAATCTGTCTGTTTTCGACCATATGTATGATATGAAGCGTGCTAAAAATCTTGAAGATGGAATGTATTTCTATTTGTTGGATAGATATTCTAACAGATTTATTTCTCGACCAAAGAGTGTGCTTACTATCGAAGATGATGGTGCTTCGAATCTTCAGTTTAAGCTTCATGCTACCGACGATCCATATGCTTTCCGTATTGAAGATACCACAACAGGCAAATATCTTCAAACGGTATTTGGTACAATGAGGTGGATGGCAGATAATTCTACAGAGGTTGCTCAACAATGGTATTTTGTATTACAGGAAGATGGCTATTATAAAATAAAAAATGTGAGTGATGGTTCATGTCTTTCTGTATCAGGAAATTCAACACAAGCAGGATCTGGTATTTACGTCTGCGAGGACAATAAAAATGTTCATCAGTTCTTTGGCGTATATTTTGATTCTACTTCACATCCTGATTATGAGGAGGCTGATATGTGGAGTCGAAAATATCGTGAGGACAACAAGCAGAAAATGGCAGTCCAGACTTCCATAACAAATGTTTCAAATTCTATTCATGATAATGCTGCTTATAATCTCAGCGGTCAGAAAGTTGATAGAAATTCATTGAAACGTGGTATATATATTATTGGTGGTAAGAAAATTATAGTAAAATGATAAAAGCAAAGATGTTTCTTTGGCCTTTGTGCCTATTGGCGTTTTCGGTCTTGTCGCTATATCTACTTGGTGTTGAATTGAAGCCATTCCTTATAGAAACGGCAGCTCTCACTCCATTCTATACGACAACAAGTTTCATTGCCGATATGATGTCTATGCCTTGTGGCTTTGTGGGCTATATAGCCTCCATGATGCAAAGCTGCTTTGCCATGCCATGGCTTGGTGCTTTGTTGCTAACATTGCTTTTTGTGGCTCTTGCTGAGTCTATGCGTAGAGTCTTCAAGGTTAGTGCGGCATGGAGTGGGTTATGCTTGGTTCCATCATTTATGCTTATCCTCAATTATACAGAGGTGGGCTATATGTTATGGCTTGTTAAAACTCCAGCTTTGGCTTTCACAATGCCTTTAGGCATGCTGATATCTATTGGTTTAACAGCTACAGCACTGGTTTTCCACAAACTGTGGATAAAGTTGGTGCTTATAGTACTTTATGCTACAGTAGGCTACTGGCTCTTCGGACTTTTTGGTTTGTTGGCCTGTCTGTTTGTGGTGTTGCCAATAATAACTGAGGCCATTCGAACTCGCCAATGGAAACATCTTTCAATCATTTTGGGAATACTGCTTCTTGCATTGGTCTTGCCACGTGTGATGTACGGTCAAGGACTTTTTACTATGCGTGTCCAAGATATATATGTCGCTGGTCTCCCTGATTATATATGGAATGATGCTGAGCGCTATCTATACTATCCAGCGTTGGTTGCAATAGCTTTCTGTTTGCTCCTTTCGACCACACTCTTTACACAAAAGAATATCGTTTGCTTAATTGTGTCTTTGATAGGTATGATAGTTGCGGCAATATGTCTTTTCAATTATACTTATCGAGATAGCAATTTCTTCGATACGCTTGAGCAAAAACAGGCTTTGGAACAAGGCGACTACGAACGTGTTCTTGATATTGCTCGAACTGCTGAAACTCCACCTACTCGTATTCAGGTGATGCTTACTCGTGAAGCTCTTTGGCAGACAGGTCAAGCAGGAGACAAAATATTTGCTTATCCTGATGGCGACACTCCTTGTAATAGTCCACGACAATTCCAATATATGCGTTTGCTGTGCGGTCGCTTGTTTTATTATCTCGAAGGTAAGGTAAACTATGCATACCGTTGGTGTATGGAGGATATGGTGGAATATGGTCGTCGTCCCGACTATCTTTGCTATATGACAAAATGTGCCTTAGTAAATGGAGAATGGAAATTGGCTGATAAATATCTTGATGCCTTAGACCATACTCTATGGTATAAAGACTTTGCGACCAAATATCGTACCTATGTTACCAATCATTCGCTTGTTGCAAAAGATAAAGAGATGTCTGCTATAAAACCTTTACTACGATATAATGATGTACTTGATGGTGATGGTGGCTTAATAGAGCTGTTCATATTAAACAGTTATGCTTATTCTAATGGCGGATCACGCGAAATAGTGGAACGAGCATTGATGAATAGCCTTATCATCAAGAATCTTGATAACTTCTGGTATCGTTTCATGGCATTATTGCCTGGATGGAATGGACATATTCCTGTTCATTTTCAAGAGGCAGCATTAATGGTTGCTCAATTGCAGGGTGGGGTAGATACATCAAAACTTCCTATTGACAATGCAATCAGAGAACGTTTTGCACAACTTGTTGAAAAGTCTGGGCAGAATGGTGATAATGCTTCGAATGCTTATTTGTTGAAGCCTGAATTTGGCGACACATATTGGTACTATTATTTCTTTGTAGAAGGACTTAAAACCAACTAATGGATATGAAACAACTAACATTATTAGTAAGTGCGATGCTCATAGCGTTGCTTTTCGCATGTTCACCTACTGTTCCTAAGAATGCAGAAGAGGTAGCACGTATGCCACGTGTCTATCCTGATAATACTGCTGCAGTGTTGCCTCCAAATATTGCGCCTCTCAATTTTCGTGTACTTGATGAATGCGATGAGGTTGTGGTGAGAATTCATAGCAACAAGACTAAAGAAGAAATTGTGGTTTCTGGTCCCGACTTGGATATCAATGTTGATGATTGGCATAGCCTTCTTGACAAAGCTAAGGGCGGAAATCTGCTGACCGATGTATATATAAAGAAAGGCGACAAATGGCAACATCTTTCGACTATTGTTAATCCTGTTGCTATGGAACCATGTGATGAGTTTTTGACTTATCGTTTGATAGAACCTTCTTATGTCGATTATGAAGGTATGACGATAAATCAACGCAATATAACCAACTTCGACGAGCGCATAATATATAGCAATCGTATGCAGGGAGAGGGTGACAATGGACAGTGTATAAACTGCCATGTGGCACAAGATTATAATCGCCAAGGACACTCTCAATTTCATATTCGTCAGTACAATGGCGGAACAATGTATATTGATGGCAATGGTGCTGAAAAGGTAAATCTCAAGACCGATTCCATCCTTTCTGCAGGTGTCTATCCAGCATGGCATACTAAGAAAGACCTTATAGCATATTCTGTCAACGAAACAGGTCAGGTATTCCATACACGCGACATCCAAAAGATTGAAGTCATTGACTATGCAAGCGATCTTATTCTGTACGACAAAGCTGCCAACAAGGTTTATGATATCGACAAACGTAAGGATGAATTTGAAACATTCCCAGCTTGGAATCCTACAGGTGACAAACTTTATTATGCTTCAGCACATTATGTGTTTCAAGGAAATGATGTTGATGCAGAATTGGATGTCAATTATAAGTCTTTGAAATATAATATTTATAGTCGCGATTTTGATGCTAAAAACATGAAGTTTGGTGAACGAAAACTCGTGCTTGATGCAGCTTCTCTTGGCAAAAGTGCTGCTTTCCCAAGAATATCTCCTGATGGCAGATATGTCCTTGTGGCGCTATCTGATTTTGGTCAATTTCATATTTGGCATAAGTCATCAGACCTTTATGTTGTAGACCTTAAAACTGGTGAACTGCGCAATCTTGTAAATGCTAATAGTCAAGAGTCTGAGAGCTACCATAATTGGTCATCGAATGGCAGATGGATAGTTTTCGTTTCTCGACGTGAGGATGGCAACTATACCAGATTATATATGTCATATTTCGACAAAAATGGTAAAGCGCATAAACCAGTTCTGTTGCCACAGAAGTCGCCTGACTATTATAAGCAATTATTCAAAAGCTATAACGTGCCAGAATGGATGGTACGTGAGGTAAAGATAGGTATTGCAAGGATGGCAAATGCTGTGGAGAAGTCTGCCAAACCTGCTGAATATGCAGGCTCGGCATTAGCTTCTCCCGAAACTTATTTGCAAGGTGGCAAACGTGTCACGCAAGATAAGGATAATCTATATGAATAATATATATTTACTAACAATTACTCATAAATTTATTTATTATGAAAACTAAACAACTATTTTTAATTACGCTATTATCGCTCTTTGGACTATTGGGAGCGAAGGCTGATTCTTGTGTCCCGAACAAGGGCGACAAGATTGAAACAGACAATGGTGTTTATGTAATCACAGGTGATAACATCATTCCTAATGCCGACTTTAGTGATGGACTTACAGGTTGGAAAGCTGGTGACAATTCTGATTTAGCAGAATCTAACTTCCAAGTTGTTCCTGATGGCGGTCCTGATGGTGGTGTTTGTTTGAAGGCTCTCGGTGGTGCAGGTAGTGGCTCTAATAAAACTTTGAAAACAGGTTGGGCTATTGAAGTTGGTAAAACTTATGTTTTCTCTGTTTGGGCTTATCGTACGAAGAGTGGTATGTCAAGCAATACACAGTATAGCCAAGTATGGTTGAGCAATAGCGAAACAGGTGCCGATCAAGAGCTTGGTAAAATCTCTTACAAAGCTGATGAATGGGTAAAGACTCAGTTTGTGTTTACTGCAGATAAACCTTATTTCGTGGCTAAGTTTGCATGGTTAAATTCTGCATCAAGCTTTGCAGGCTTTTTCCTCGCAGAGGTAGAGAAGAGTAACCAAATCGTAACTACTGCGCTTGAGACTACTATTGCTACAGCTGAAGAATTATATAATTCTACAGAAGAGGGTGAAGCGAAAGGACAATATAAAGCAGATGTAAGAAAAGCCTTTGCAGATGCTATTTCTGCAGCCAAATATGTTGTTGCATCTCCTTCGTCGCAAGAGCAAGTTGCTGAGGCTAAGTCTACTCTCGAAGCTGCAATTAAAGTATATAAAAATAGTGTAAATCCACCTTTCAAGGTTGGTGTCGGATACACAATTACCAATGTTGCAGGCTCGCTTAGTCTTACTTCGGGCGATGGTGTCGTACGTATTGCTACTCCAGAATTTGCTGATAGCACTCAGGTGTTCTATTTTGAACCTGTTCCTGAAGGTGCTGAGGCTTCTGGTTATAATATGCGTGACGCTAATGGTACTTACATCTGGCGTTCTGGCTCTTGGGAAACAAAGTCAGGTGAAACAACTTTGACTGCAAAGAATGCAATCTTCAATATTGTAGATTATGGTACTTATGTTCAGATAAAAAATGAAGGAAGTGGTTCTGTTCTTGGTGTAGATAACACAGTTTCTAATTCTGATGTTTATTCTAATAAGAATGGTATGAACAACAAGAATAATTGGATTCTTATGCCTCATACTCCTACAGCAGCTCTTGAAGCAGCTATCGTTACAGCAGAAGGCGTTGCAGAAGGTGCAGAAGTAGGAACAGAGTATTATCAAGTTCCACAGACCGTTCTTGATGAACTAAATGCTGCAATTGCAAACGCTAAGGCTGCATTACCTACAATCTCTACTCCTGAAGCCGCAAATGCTGCTGTTTCAACATTGAATGCCGCTGTTGAGAAGTTTAATGTATCTTTCAATCCTCTTCCAGACTTTGCTTCTGGCGAAAACTTTACTGTTACCAATTATGGTGGTTGCTTGCTTACAGCTACAACTACAGGCAATGCTACTATCACCGCTAAGGCTGAAAGTGGTGCTACAGATGCTCAGTTGATGACTTTCGAAAAGGCTTCTTATCAAGATATGACAGATGTATACTATGTGAAGTCTGTCTCTGATGGCACTTATCTTGTTCGCGATGGAGGCTATAATACCATGTGGCGTGCAGACAACGATACCCTCGCTGCTATCGTTCAGGTAACACGCCTCGAAGGCAAATGGTTGGGTTTGAAGTTTGTTACCACAGCTTCTTTCCTTGGTGTCGACTCAAAGAATACAGGTTCCGCTACATATAGCGATAAAGCTGGAGTTGGTAATACTGGTGCTTACTGGACCATCGAGAACTATGTAACAATAGTTCTTGAGCGTGAGGCTTTCAAAGCCGCTATGACTAAGGCTGAGGCTGCTCTCGCTGCTATGAAGCCAGGATATAAGACGGGTGAATATTTCCAAGAGGATATCACTGCTTTCTCTAAGGTTATTGCTAAGGCAAAGAGCGATGCTAATAAGGCTCAGTCGCAAGAGGCTCTTGATGCAGTAACGGCTCAACTTCTTGTAGATATCGATACTTATGTAGCAAAGATACATGATCATGACTATCTTAATTTGACAGCTCTTAAGGCAGAGGTTGATAAGGCTGAAAAAACTCTCAACGCAAGTGTTGCTGGTGATTGTAATGGTCAGTACCCAGAATCTGCAATTACTGCCCTCACTACAGCGTTGACTACTGCAAAGGCTGTTCTTGGCAATGAAGAGGCTACACAAACTGAGGTTGATGCAGCTGTAGAAGCTTTGCAAACTGCAGAAAAGACTTTTGCTGAAACAAAGGTTGTTATCAACTATGTAGACCTTAATGATGCTATCAATAATGCACAGGAAGTAGTTAAAGAAACAGCTGATTTCATCGGTGATGGTCCTGGAAGATATTCTGTTGAGTCTTATGAAGCTTTGAAGACTGCAATCTCTAATGCTCAGGCTATAGCTAAGAGCAATACCGTTAATCAGAAACGTGTAGATCAAGAGGGAAAGACATTGGAAGATGCTCTAAATGTATTCTATAACTCTTTCCGTGCTAACGACTATTCTGAGCTCAAAGCTCTTGTTGAACAGGCAGCCGAACTAATTCGTAAGGCTGAGGCTGGAGAAATTGCTTGTGATGCACAAGACCTTCAGGATCTTAAGGATTCTTATTCTACCAATGCTGCTGCTCTTGACGCGACAGACCAGAATGTTATTGATAAGGCAGTGAAATTATTGCGTCGCGATATAGATATCTTCAACACTATGACTTCTGGCATTTCTGTATTGCCAGTAGGTGTTTCCGCAAAGGTTTATACTATGAATGGAATCTACGTAGGTGATGCTCGTAATTTGAATCTTACATCTGGCATGTATGTTGTTCGCTACGACTTTGGAGGTCGTATCGTAACCAAGAAGGTAAGCGTAAAATAAAAAATAGTATATAAAATAAAAAACAGCCATTTCAATGGAATCCTAATTCCTGAAATGGCTGTTTTTTAGTCTTGTCTCCTGCTTTCATAGCTCCAGAACTTAGAGTAAGGAGCATGCACAGAGCGGTTGATAGTAATGAATTGTTTGTCATAAGATAAATCGATGATTGATTTTTTTGCAAAATTAGTTTGTTCTTAATATTAGTTGGTGGAATTTATTTCTTTTGGAGGGTAAAAAATAGATAATGCAACGTTTTTCCACCTTTTTCACCTTTCTCTCTCTTAATATAGGATAAGGTGTAATAAGAACTTAACATATTTTAATTCAAAGTGTAATGTTTGTTTAATAATTTTTATATAATTTTGCAAACGAAACAAAAAGGTATTGGTTTTTATTTTTTTCTATACATTATTTAATTAACAAATTACAAAGTTATGCAGAAAAAGATTGCTTTTCTTGCTGCTATGTTGATGATGGTTTTGTCATCAGCAATGGCTCAGGTTACAACTTCTGGCATCAACGGTAAAGTAACACTCGAGGCAACCGGTGAGGATGTTATCGGTGCTACCGTACAGGCCGTTCACGTACCTTCAGGTACCAAGTATGCAGCTGTTACCAACGCCAAGGGTATTTACTCTATCCAGGGTATGCGTTCCGGTGGTCCTTACACAGTGACTGTGTCTTACATCGGTGCCCAGACAAAAGAGTTCGAGAACATTTCCTTGTCTCTCGGTGAATCTTACAATCTTAAGGTATGGTTGGCTGACGATACCAAGACCTTGGGAGAGGTTGTCGTTAGCGGTCAGGCTGGTGTAAACGGCACTCGCAATGGTGCTGCCCAGACCATTAGCAACCGTATGATCCAAGAACTTCCTTCTATCAACCACAGCGTTGCTGACATTGCTCGTGTAAATCCTTTTGTTAAGGTTACTGAGGGTGGTGCTATCAACATCGCAGGTTCTAACAACCGTTATAATGCCATCCAGATTGATGGTGCCATGTCAAACGACGTTTTCGGTTTGACTTCTAATGGTGCTAACGGTGGTCAGGCAGGTACACAGCCATTCTCTATGGAGACTATTGATCAGCTCCACGTTTCTATCGCTCCTTTCGATGTCCGTCAGTCTGGTTTTACAGGTGGTGCTATCAACGCTATCACCAAGTCTGGTACCAACGAGTTCCACGGAAGTGTTTATTCTTACTTCCAGAATGGCGACATGGTATCTAACAAGTACGAGAAGCATGATGGTTCAGAGTCTGCAGACTATGGTGATATGACCGACTGGACTCTCGGTGCTACTCTCGGTGGTCCTATCGTTAAGGACAAGCTCTTCTTCTTCGCTAACTTCGAGCGCTCTAAGAAGGAGTACGACAATGCTTTCTCTACAAACAATGGTATGTCAAAGATAGACTTTGGTGTAGCAAACCAGATTCTTGACAAGGTAAGAACTGATGCTGCTGCTCAGGGTGTAACCTATCGTGGTACTCTTGGCACACCAAAGGAATATACATATTCTGATAAGGTAGGCTTGAAGCTCGATTGGAATATCAACGACCGCAACCACGCTTCTTTGCGTTGGTCATTCGTTGATGCTAAGCAAAATAATAAAACTGCTACAGCAAAGAATCTTGTAACCAACGACTATGCTTTCGACTTCTGCTCAAAGACAAGTGCATTGGTATTCGAACTCAACAGCCGTATTGGTGACAATATGAGCAACGAGTTCCATGCAAGCTGGACATCTGTTCGCGACAAGCGTAATCCTGGTGATCCATTCCCAATGATTCAGATTTCTAACGTTGGTGGTGGTACATTGTGTATCGGTAATGAGCGTTCTTCTATGGCTAATGCTTTGGATCAAGACATCTATACTCTTACTGACAATTTCACTATCAATGCAGGTCGTCACGCCATCACTCTCGGTACACACGAGGAATTCTATAAGTTTGGCAACCTTTTCTGCCAGGATCTCTATGGTACATACGAATTTAGCAACCCAACCGACTTCTTCGCTGGCAATATAAACCGTTTCCGTTATGGTCAGGCTGTTGAGTCTGTTGCTGGTACAAAGAATTGGACACCTAAGTTCTCTGCAGGTCAGTTTGGTTTCTATGTACAGGACAAGTGGGCTGTAACCGACAACTTCGACCTCACTTATGGTCTTCGTGCTGATATGCCAATCATGTTTGACACTCCATTGGAGAATGGTGAATTCAATGTATATGCAGCACAGAAGGGTTGGAATCTTAAGACAAACCAGAAGATTGCTGTTAAGCCAATGTGGTCGCCACGTCTTGGCTTCCGTTGGAACACACTTAAAAACAACAGTCTTATAGTACGTGGTGGTGTAGGTATCTTCACAGGTCGTGTACCTTTCGTTTGGATTTCAAACAACTTCTCTAACACTGGTGTTGCTCAGTTCTCTTATAATACATATAATACTGATGGCATCACAGTTCAGTACAATGCTAATAATGCTTATAAGGCAGACCCAACAGTAAACCCAACAACTCCTGCACAGAAGCTACAGACTATCAATGCTTTCGATAAGGACTTCAAGTTCTCTCAGCAGCTTCGTGCAAACCTTGCTGTTGACTTCAAGCTCCTTGGTATCAACTGGACTGTTGAGGGTATCTACTCTAAGACTCTCAACGATATGATCGTTAAGAACTACAATATTATCGAAACTGGTAAGACTTTGGCTCAGGCTCAGGGTTTGGCAGACTTCGGTGATGTTCGTCCTATGTTCAAGAGAGGTGATTACTCAGGTATCTATGTACTCGAGAATGTTTCTAAGGGTTATAGCTATAGCGCATCTATCAAGGCAGAGAAGTCATTCGACTTTGGTCTCGACCTTATGGCAAGCTATACCTATGGTTTGTCTAAGACCATCAATAATGGTACTTCTTCTGTTGCTGCTTCTAACTGGCAGTACAACTATACTCACGGCAATCCTAATAGCCCAGAGCTTGCTAAGTCAAACTTCAACATACCTCACCAGGTAATGGTTTCTGCTTATCAGCACATCAACTGGAACCACAACCCTGGTCGAACTATCGACAACAAGACTACTATCGGTCTTATCTACACAGGTAACTCAGGTTCACCATATTCTATATATGTAAATGGTGACCTTAATGGTGATGGTGGCTACAACGACTTGATGTATATCCCAACAGATGCTGAGGTTGACGCTATGGTTGCTAAGGGATTGTTTGTTCCTGTAACAGATAAGAAAACAGGTGCTTTAAAAAAGACTCCAGAGCAGCAGGGTGAAGACTTTAAGCAGTGGTTGTCGAGCGAGAAGTATGTTAAGAACCATCGTGGACAGTACTTTGAACGCAACTGCGACAATGAGGATTGGGAGAATCGTCTCGACCTTCACGTAGACCACAAGTTTGGTTTCAAGTGGGGTAAGGAAATTCGCTATATCCAGATTGGTCTTGATATCATCAACTTCACCAACATGTTGAACAAGAAGTGGGGTGCTACATTGTCACAGAGTGGCTACAACTACTACTCACCACTTTCTTATGGTAGCATGAAGGTATACAAGGTAAACAATGCAGGTGCGGTTGTTGAGAGCAAGAAGACAGGTTATCAGTTCACAAACAAGGGCTCTTTCGATATGCGTTCATACACTGACTACTACAGCCGTTGGCGTATGCAGCTCACAGCTAAGTTGACATTCTAATCATTAAAAAGTGAAATTAACAATGAAAAAGATATTTGTTATTGCATTGACAGCTGTTCTTTCAGCAATGTCAGCAAACGCTCAGTCTTGCGACAATGAAGGCAAGGCTTGCTGCGGTGGATGCGAATTCCAGCCAACTTGGTTTTTCAATGTTCAGGGTGGTATCCAGCTCCCTAACACTCCAGGTATGTCTGACCTTATCTCACCAGTATATAGCTTCAGCATAGGTCGCAACGTTAATCCTATCGTTTCTACTCGTTTGGGAATTGAGGGCTGGAAATCAAAGGTATACAACGAGTTCTCTGGCGATAAGCAGAACTTTAAGTATGCTACTGGTTCTTTTGATGCTATGGTAAATCTTCTCAACTTGGTTTCATGCAAGCCTCGTGCTTTGAACCTCTACGGTATTGCTGGTGTTGGTTTGAACTGGTCGGAGATGCCTACAAACAACTCTTCAAAGTTCTCACCAAACCTTCGTCTCGGTGCTCAGCTCGATTGGGCTATCGCAAAGGATGTTTCTTTGAACCTTGAATATCGTGCCGACAACACCAACGATCAGTTCAATGGTCGTCTTAACAATGGTTCTCACGACTGGTATACTTCTTTGTTCCTCGGTGTTAGCGTACGACTCGGCAACAAGGCTAAGAAGTCTGCACCTGTTGTAGCTCCAGCTCCTGTAGTAACTGAGGAGAAGAAGCCTGAGCCTAAGTATATCACAGTTGTTGATACTACTTACAAGAAGGAACCTGTAACTCTCCACGAGGAGAAGTTCTATGCTATCCGTGAGTCTGAGTCTACAGAAAAGAACGCTCAGATGAGTCGCATCGCTAACTTCCTCAATACTTACAAGGATGCTACAATCACTGTTGTAGGTTATGCTGACAAGGGTACTGGTACTTCTGCTCTCAACAAGAAGTATGCTCAGAAGCGTGCAGACTCTTTCAAGAAAGAGCTTGTTGAAAAGTACAATATCGATGCAAACCGTATCGCTACCGACTCTAAGGGCGACAGCGTTCAGCCATTCGCTGAGAATGACAAGAACCGTTGCGTCATCGTTGACGGTAAGGCTGAGAAGACAGTGATGGAGACTAAGTCTCGTCAGGTAGAGGTTAAGGAATAATTTCCTTCGTTATTGATTTTTTTTGTTATTGACATTAGTTCAATACCACATTGATATAATAAAAGGTGGCGGCACTATTTAGTGTCGCCACCTTTTACATTTATACTTATTTTTTATTCTTAAAGTTTTGCTCTTCGTATATTTTACACTATCTTTGCACCATCTTTGCATAGATAATTAATACAATAATCATATTATGAGACTAACCAAATTATTCACTACACTTGCTCTTGCAGCCACTATGGCCATGGCACCTTCGGCTGCTGATGCAGCTCCCAAGGCTGGCGACTTCACGGTTGGTAAGGGCACATTCTTACTCAATGGCAACCCGTTCGTTGTAAAGGCTGCCGAAGTTCATTACCCTCGTATTCCACAAGCTTACTGGGACCATCGCATAAAAATGTGCAAGGCTCTCGGCATGAATACTGTTTGCATCTATGTGTTCTGGAATATCCATGAACAGAAGGAGGGACAGTTTGATTTCACCGGCAATAATGATGTTGCTGCTTTCTGCCGTTTGGCTCAGAAGAATGGTATGTACGTAATCGTTCGTCCTGGTCCATATGTATGCGCAGAGTGGGAGATGGGAGGTCTGCCTTGGTGGCTTTTGAAGAAAAAAGATATCCGCCTTCGTGAGCAAGACCCTTACTTCATGCAGCGAGTGAAGATTTTTGAAGAGAAGGTTGCAGAGCAGCTTGCTCCGCTGACCATTCAGAATGGTGGTCCTATCATCATGGTTCAGGTGGAAAATGAGTATGGCTCTTATGGCGAAGACAAAGCTTATGTTAGCGAAATACGCGATGTGCTGAAAGCTAACTGGTATAAGAAGAATGCCGATGGCAAACTCGTAGGTCCTGCTTTGTTCCAATGCGACTGGGCTTCTAACTTCACTAAGAATGGACTCGACGACCTTGTTTGGACAATGAACTTTGGTACCGGTGCCAACATCGATAACCAGTTCCGTCGTCTTGGTGAGCTTCGTCCTGATGCTCCAAAAATGTGCTCGGAATTCTGGAGTGGATGGTTTGATAAGTGGGGTGCTCGCCATGAAACTCGTCCTGCTAAGGATATGGTTGAAGGTATGGACGAGATGCTCTCTAAGGGTATTAGCTTCTCGCTCTATATGACTCACGGAGGAACATCGTTCGGTCATTGGGCAGGTGCTAACTCTCCAGGCTTCGCTCCTGATGTTACATCTTACGACTATGATGCACCTATCAACGAGTGGGGACTTGCAACTCCTAAGTTCTTCGAGTTGCGCAAGATGATGGCAAAGTATAACGATGGCAAAAAAATGCCTTCTATCCCTAAGGCTCCAATGAGCATCATCACTGTTCCTAAGTTCCAGCTCTCTGAGTATGCTCCTATTGCTTTCGGTGTTGACTCTATTACCAAGTCTGGTCTTAAAACTTTTGAAGAGATGGATATGGGCTGGGGTACTATGTTGTATCGCTGTGTTTTGCCTGAGATTCCTTCTGCAAGCACTCTCTCAGCCAACATCCACGACTTCGGACAGGTGTTCCTAAATGGAAAATACATTGGTAAGGTAGACCGTGTGAAGAATGAGAAGACTGTAAACCTTCCTGCTGTAAAGAAGGGTGATGAGCTTATGATTCTTGTTGAGGGTATGGGACGTATCAACTTCGGTCGTGCCATCAAAGACTTCAAGGGTATCGTAGGCGATGTTACCATTACCACCGAATATGGCAATAATGAATATACTATCAAGCCAAAGACATGGGCAAGCTGTACTATTCCTGACGATTATCAAACAGCCATCCATGCTCTAAACCTCGCTAAGCAAGGCAAGTCAACAGTTGCTGTTGGTAAGGCTGGATACTATCGTGGCTATTTCAACCTCAAGAAGGTTGGAGACACATTCCTTGATTTTGAAACATGGGGTAAGGGACAGGTTTATGTCAATGGTCATGCTATGGGAC
>ENA-ORNT01000307-ORNT01000307.1-human-gut-metagenome-genome-assembly--contig:-NODE-307-length-35825-cov-10.385882_pt1 | contig 35825 bp, 26 predicted proteins | sample MGYA00242120_ERZ509032 | MGnify/ENA primary metagenome ERZ509032 (study PRJEB26280, sample SAMEA2338729) | human gut metagenome | biome: human gut; feature: human-associated habitat; material: faeces...
GGGGAAGAGCGTTGCAGCGTAGGGAAGGTTCTCAATCTCGATAGGAGTGAGGAATACGCGTGCAGTCTTTAAATAACCTTCAGTGAATGCTTTGAAGATGTCCATACGGAATTCAATCTTGTCGTACTCAGGACTATCTTCGGGTTGTGTGTTGGCAGCAGAGCGAAGGAAGTCACCATAGTCAGAGAAGATGAAGTTAGGCATTACGGTGTCGAGGTCAATAACGCAGAGTACGTTGTCGTCTTTATCGAAGAGAATGTTGTCGATCTTCGTATCGCAGTGGCAAATACGCTTGGGAAGTTTGCCTTCGCGGAAGAGACGTTCGCTGCGGCACATATCCTCAGCACGCTTTTCAATCTCGTCGATGATGTCTTTAACACCGGCAACGCGACCTACCTTGTCAGCCTTAACGGCATCGTGGAATTGTTGCAAGCGGAACTCAATGTTGTGGAAGTCTTTGATAGTCTCGCCCAACTGTTCGGGAATGTCGGCCAACATGGCTTGGAAGTCGCCAAACGTCTCGCCTACAATCTTAGAGCCTTCGGGGGTTACACCGCTCTTTGATACTGCATCGGGAATGAGTACCATGACGCGCCAATACTTGTTGTCGAAGACGTAGTAGTACTTGCCGTCTTTGCAGGGAACGAACTTGAGTACTTTGCGGTCGATGTCATCAGTATGCTTAGCTTCAAGCTTTTTGCGAATGTGGGTGGTAACAGCAACGATGTTGTTCATCAACATGTCAACGTCGGGGAAAATCGCGTTGTTGATGTGTTGCAGAACGTAGTCTGGGGCATCAGCCTCGGCTGTTGTTACCTTATAGGTAGTGTTGATAAGACCATTGCCTAAGGGCTTCACTTCAGCAACGGTTCCTGTGATTTCGAATTGATTGGCAATGTGTTGCAAATCTTTTTGTTCCATGATATGTGATTATAACTGTTTGGATGAATAATTTATGCTGATTATGGTAGGACTGAGCCTACTTAACTATGCAAATGTAGTTAAATAAAATTGAATGGTGGCAGGACCTTGTTTAAAAATTACGAAAGTGTTAAGTCGTGACGGAAAAAGCCTTTGATTTGGAACCTAAGTAGGGTGTCAAATCAAAGGCTTCGTATTTTATGAAAACTTAATTAGTATCTTAAGATTTGTCCTGTGCGCAGTTTAGTGCTGTTGGTCATGCGATTGGTCTTAGCCAATTTGTCTTCAGCAATGCCTAACTTGTCGGCAATGGTAGAGAGTGTCTCGCCACGTTTCACTTTGTAGAAGTGAGTGGCTGTCATGGCTATTTTGTCTTCGGCTGATACGTTGCGTGACGCAAGGAGAGTAGAGGCATTGCCCGCATCGTTCTTGTGGAAGGTGTAAAAGTCGCCAGTGACATCTTGTGCGGGGAAGTTGAATAATAATTCGGGGTTGATGGCCTCGCCTGCTAAGCGCGTTTCGAAGTGGAGGTGTGAACCAAATGAACGGCCCGTGTTGCCACCAAGTCCAATGGGATCGCCAGCCTTTACCATTTCGTTGCCCGCAACAAGTTGCTTTGAAAGGTGGCCATAGATAGTCTCAAGGCCGTTGTTGTGGCGAATGACTATGTAGTTGCCATATCCTCCAGCGTCGTAACGTACAACGCGCACTTTACCATCGAAGGCGGCAACAATGGTGTCGCCAGTGCAAACTTTAATGTCAAGACCTTTGTGGACGCGCTTAAAGGCAGCGCGATAGCCAAAGCGTGAGGTGACGTTGCGTGAAGGGGTAGGCATGTGGAAGCCTCGGAGGTCGATGCGATAGCTTTCAGGTACGTCTTCTTGCTTGTAGGGGTGAGCGCGGTTAGTTACCCATGTGTTGTAAACGTCGCTACTAAGATCGAGTTCGAGGTCGCGATCGACAGCACGCTGAATGGCTACGGAGTCGACAGCGCGTAGGCGACGGTCGACGGGGGCTTGACGCGCAATTAAGTCTTGACAATAAGCGGTGGCGCCAATGCCTGCCATTACAAGTGTAAGTGCTGCACGACGCAAAGTGGTTATATTCATTGGTTTCGTTTTTTTATCGTGTTTCCTGTTCTTGTATGCCATACGAAATACGTCTTTTCAATAGTACTTTTCATACAATATAATTACGGCATGTTAAGGAAACGCGGCAAAATTACGACTTTTTATTGACAATTCTACGTTCAATAGTGTTAAATATCACGTATTTAGCGTTAAAGTGCTACTTGTGAGTGGCAGATGCTGACGAAGTGAATGTTCTGGCTCTGTAACGAATAGTGTGGGTAAAAATGTTCTTATGACAAAAATAAACTGCAATTTATCGAAGAGACAGGAATGAACATTAAGGCGCGCTTCGCGCTTTGTTTTTTTAACATTAATGTCTCATTAATCGACCATTAATCTATTCATTAATCTTTCCATTAATCTTTTTCATTAATCTTGTTCTATAGTCTACCATTGAACAAATTCTATTTTTATATCTTTAATGGAAAGATTAATGAAAAAGATTAACGAATAAGATTAATGGTCGATTAATGAAACATTAATGTTAAAAAAACAAAGCGCGAAGCGCGCCTTAATGTTAATATAAAGCTCTGATATTTAATGTATTCCTCCCTCTCGGCATCCAAGCCGAGGGAATCTCCTTGTCACCTTTCGCTCCTCCCACCCCCATATTCCTCAGTTTCATCATCCACTGGTTGTCCTTTCTGTATTCTCCCTCCACACGAAACACGGTATCTGTCTGTCCTTTCAGTATCACATACCGCTCCATGAACAGAAACACATGGTCGTTGGCTACACAACTCCAGTCTTGTATGGGTATTCCAGCCAACTGGCGGTTCTTGTAAAAATAGTAGTTGAAGCCTACACGCAGCATCTCCATAAAACCTACACGCTCCACTGTGGGACGCTTGTCAAACTCCTGCATGGTGTATAGGTTCACCCATATCGTTTCGTCTTCACCGAGAAACACTACCTTGGCGACGTTGTCGTCCGACAGTTGCACCTGTTTCAGTCCGTGGAGGATGATGTGGTGGTTGTTATTGCAGATGGCATACTCACCTTGACTGAGAAGTTCGCATACATAGGCATCCTTACCATTAAACTCTTCGCCCTTGTTTCTGCCCACGCTGTAGTACATATAAGTCACTACGTGTTCCTCGCCCCAGCGGTCTTTGCGTATGAGTCCCTGCTCCTGCACCTTGCGCTTACCACCTGTGATATATTCTGGTTCATTGGCATATATCTCTTTCAATCCGTTATAGGCGTATTCGTTGGCATAGCAGTACATCTCCGTCACGCCGTCCGTTTGTCTGTCCCAGGGATATTTCCTGCCCACATACACCATGCGCTCATTGTTGGTGTGCAGTAGCCAATATCGTGCGGTCTCATTTTCTCCTTCACTGACTAACTGCCACCCCATGCGCACTTTATTGGTAGAATTATACAGTCCCTGCGGCTCTTCACTACGGATATAGCGTCCGCCCCCCATATAGCCGCTCCGCATCTTCTCCATGTGTGGCGTAGTGCGGAACACATATAGCAGTTCTCTCAGACGTTGTGATACATCAGGCTCATCATGGCGCGCTATCACCACCATTTCGGTATGGCGGTCATTGGTTATATCATCTGACTTGTACTTGCTGCTGAATGTCCCCAATATGCGTATGGACATATCTCGTTCTCTAACGATATCGCCTTTTCCTGCTTGTTGTCCCAAGAACATAGCGCTCCAATCCCAGTCAGTGGTGGGCAATCCGAACAGGCGGTAAAGCCCCACGTTGTCCAACAGCGTGCAGCACTCCTTTCCCTTTGCTACACGCAGTCCGCGCCCCACCATTTGCAGATACTTTGCCAATGACAGCGTTGGACGTGCCAACTGGATAAACTCCACATCGGGACAGTCAAAGCCTTCACCGAATAAGTCCACATTTACCAATATTTGAATTTCTTTCGGTGTTTCGTCTTCTCCAACAGTCGTAATAAGGGTTAGTGAGGCACAGTAAGGCTTATCACCTGCGCTTCCCTCCTTGAACAGTTCTATCCTCCTCCTTCGTTCCTCCTTCGGTGTCTTCGAACTTATCGCCACGGCTGCCAATCCTTGCTCTCTGTAGTATTCGGCTATATGCTCTGCGTGTTCTATATTGATGGCATACACGATGCCTTTCTTACCTGCCGCAAAATCCTTTATGGTCTGATACAACCGCCCAATGGATGGCTTGCAGTCCAGCACCTCCTGCATCTCTGCAATGTTATAGTCACCGTCTGCGGCACGCTTCTCTAATCCGTCTATCTTCTTTTGGTCTTCACTATTAGGATTGAGCGATATATAGTCAAAGTCGGACAGGTAGCCTTCCTTGATAAATTTAGGTATTGAGTGGGAACACAGCAGTACTTCAAACAAATCGGTAAATCCTCGTTTGGTCAGTCGGCATGGAGTCGCGGTCACGCCCAACTTCTTGGCATTGGGATAGGCGTTCATCACCTCTTCGTAGGTCTTAGCCACGGCATGATGTGCCTCGTCTATCACAATAAGTGATGGCCTTTCCTCCAATTCTTGGTAGTGTCTCGTCAACCACTGTATAGAGAAAACTTCTATAACGTTTGATTTTTTTCTCTCAGCATCAAGAGTAGTTCCTAATCGTCTTTCAAGCGTTTCCTTTATCTGCTCTACTAATTCACGCCTATGTACCACAATCCACACACATGGATTCTTCACTCTTCGTTCTTCTCTCTTCACTACTTCCGAAATCAGAACGGTCTTTCCTGTTCCAGTAGGCATCTGTACCATCACAGATTGATGCGTCACAAACGCATTCTCTATCTGCCGTAACATATCCTTCTGGTATTCGTACAACTGTATTTCTTTTCTCATTTGTGTCTTTCCCACAAATTATCATCTACGCATTAAATCAATTTCATGCGCTTTATCTCTTCCATTTACAGGAAATTCTTTCATCTAATTATTCTGCTTCATTTTAGTATATAGTCATTAGCTTCCCATAAAAAACGGGGCACAAGTGAATTTAGAAGATTAGATGTTCATCTCTTTCATCACTCGCTCCACTTCTTCCAAAGGCACATTCAGCATCCGCGACACATAAAGCGGAGTTATCTCTTCCATTCTACCAGATTGTCGTTCCATGCCAATCAAATACTCGATATTCTTTCTAAGGTCGCCAAAACAGTTGGAGAATGTAGGAGCTGTTTTGTCTTCCGCTACCTTTGCTTTGAAAGCATCCAATGTCTCACTTCCATCTTCTCCATACTTTCCGTCCTTTGCCTCATAAATTACAGACGGCTCTAAGACTTCAACAGTATGCCATGCACCAGGAGGTATCACACAGCCATAAATTCCAATGGTAGGATCAAGATGGATGTGTTCTTTCTCCTTGCCATTTTCGTCATAGATTACCTCTACAAGTTTACCACACAACAACAATACATTCTCATTGCTATTTGGATGTCTATGAATGGGAACAATGGTTCCTGGCAGCAATGCGTTCAGAATACGTTGCGAGTTATCATCTGACGATGTACGTAAGTCGTAGCTCTGACGCAAGCGCGGATTCTCTACAGCCTGTTCAAAGAGCTTGCCTAAAAATTCTTTGTTTATCTCCATTATCGTTAGTCATTAGGTAATCTGTTTGCTTTACGAGGTACAAAAAGGAAGGAACAGAATTGCCAAAGCAGTGAAAGCAAACCAAAATTGTTTGAGTTCTGCCGAGTCGTGATGGCATTCGGTGAAATCAATTTCCAAATTGCTACTATAACATTTCTCATTATGCGTATAATAATTATACAAATGAGCGATTAACAGACATCTATGCAGCCAGCACATCACGTCCATTAATCGCTCATCAACCAATTGCTTATCTTACGATTGCTTCTTTGATGCTTTCAACAATATACTTCACATCATCATCTGTCACATACGGACCAGCTGGCAGACAGAAGCCTACTTTGAAGAGATCTTCTTCAATACCATTGGTATATACAGGAGCACCCTCATACACGGGTTGTTTGTGCATCGGCTTCCATACAGGGCGGCACTCAATCTTCTTGCCCAACATGAATACACGCAATGCCTCAACATTTTCGTTAGGCTGACAGTCGGTTGTTGCTGAATCAACGGCATGGATTACACCTGCTGCACCACCAACGGCTGTCTTGATAACTTCCTTGTAAGCGTTCTCTTGTCCTTGAATCTTCACATCTGCATCCAATGTAGCCGCGCAAAGCCAGAAGTTGGCATCATAACGCTTGTCGGCAGGTTGCTTATGGATATGTACACCAGGTACGTCCTTCAACAGTTCTTCATAGAGCGACTGCACATGCTTATGATGGGCAATATGGTCATTGAGTACTGTCATCTGACCGCGACCAATACCTGCGCACACGTTCGACATACGATAATTATAGCCGATAGCCGTATGCTGGTAGTAAGGATAAGCGTCGCGAGCCTGTGTGGCATACCACATAATGTTGTTAGCATCCTCAGCATTACGACAAATCAAAGCGCCACCACCTGAGGTAGTAATCATCTTGTTGCCATTGAACGACAATACACCATATTTACCGAATGTACCCAAAACTTGTCCATTAAAGCGTGAGCCCATACCCTCGGCTGCATCCTCTACCACTGGAATACCATACTTGTCGGCAATCGCCATAATCTCATCAATGCGGTAGGGCATACCATAGAGAGCTACTGGCACAATAGCCTTCGGCAACTTACCAGTCTTCTCCTTACGGTCAAGTATAGCCTTCTCCAACAAAACAGGATCCATGTTCCATGTTTCATCCTCAGAACCTACGAACACTGGCTTGGCACCAAGATATGTAATAGGATGGCTCGAAGCACAGAATGTAAAGCTCTGCACCAATACTTCATCACCAGCTTTCACGCCACAGCCAATCAACGCCAAATGCACAGCAGCAGTACCAGCACTCAAGCAAACCACCTTACGATCAAGTTCCTCAGATCCATCACTCTTGCTATTTGCAAAAGCCTCCAAATCCTTTTCAAAGGCATTCACATTCGGTCCCATCGGCACCACCCAGTTGGTATCGAAAGCCTCTTTCACATATTTCTGTTCCAAATCAGCCTCACTCATGTGGGCAAGGCAGAGATAAATTGTCTTTCTTTCTTCCATTGCTATATATGGTTTAATATTTTATTGTTGCTATTTTACAATAGTTCGTTAAAAATTTGCCAATCCTAAGCGGCTCTAGCAGTAAATAATATCAGTTCTTTGAAAATTTTGTCAATTAATGTCGTGTCCGGTTGAATGCCGAACACGCAAATAAATCGTTCAAGCATATAAGCATTGTGTATTACCGACTTGCATGATGAGATGGAATAAGGTATTCCAATCCTTTTGCAAGCTGCTTTTGCCAGATTGATAGCTGTAAGTGACGCGTTAAAGTGAAATGACAGTTTTCTGAAGTCAGTTGACTGGCAGTTTGTGATTCCCGCATATTGCTTGCTGTCCCTGAAGCAGAACTCCAACTGGAAGCGTGTCCTGTAATATTCCAAGACATCAATCGCCGATTGGTTTTGGTCTGTCGAGAAGTACAGCTGCCACTTGTCAGTACTGTTTTCATCAGGGTACCAGACGGCAAGGCTAATTATGCGTCTCATGGCTTTGGACCAGGCTTTCAGCCCATATAATTTTCCCTTGTCTACTTCATACTCCGTACATTTGGAGATGTCAAGACTGGAGAATCTATTGTCCCATCGTATAGCTTTGGCCATCCTTTCCTTCCCGTTGGTTTTGCTGTTGTTGGATAAAGCAGTACTGCATCATTCCTGAAACGGCTGATGACTTGAAAGCCATTGTCATACATAGGTGTGACGAATGTGCTTTTGGAAAAGAAAGCGTCTGCAACAACAATGTTGGATACACGTTGGATTTGTTCTTTTCTGTTTATCAGATAGCCTGAGTACCAATCAACAAGAGTCTTGTCAATATTGTCCAAGGTTTTGGTGTCGGGGCTTTGAACCAAACCTAAAGTCATGCATTCGTGGTTGTCTACATCAATGACTCCGATTCCCATGATTTCAAGACCTCGCTTGTATTCTCCTGCACAACCTGACCAAAAATATCCCAACCAAGGGGGGGTCTTTCCGGACTTGGGTATATAGGACGGATCTATGGCAATTGCTTTTCTTGTACCATGCAGGTGCTCTTTGACAAGTTGCTCATTAAATGAAAACCAGTCAAATGAGTCTTTCTTGAAATTGTTTCGATAGGTCTGTTCCGATAACTTTCCATATCGTCCCAATTGAAGAAAGTTTATCCTGTTGGGGATAACCATAAACAATTTCATTGCATCCATGAAGACTTTTTCAAATGGTTTGTGTATATTTGCTACTGATTTGAGAGCCTCAAGGCACTCGGATTGGTATTGCATAAGGAGAGATTTACTAGTCATAATCAGAAGGGGTTGAAGACTTCTAATTTGCTAATAATCAACAAATTATGCAATGCTTTTCTTGTTTTATTTTCAGTGAATCATCACTTCGCAAAGCACATAAATCTTAATGCTTGAAGATTCGTTTTTGACAATATTTCAATGAACTCATTGGTATATTGAACCGGATAAACCGGCTCGAATGTTTAATTTTTAAAATCGGTAAAACTTACCGAAGTATTGATTTTAGCTAATGTTTATTATTCCGTTATTTTCCTCGATGTACACAGCTTTGTCACCTTGATGTAAAATGCGCTTCGGCATTTGGGGCTCTGTTGTATTTGTCGGAGTAAATAAGCCTGTCTCTACATTGGCATACGTATCAATATTATTTCCAATTTCCTTTACTAAGGCTTCTGCATTGTTAGCAATCATGTCTTCATAATTACCAGTATTCGTATGAACAATATATTCCCAAAAATCATCCAATATCTTTAAGATGTCATTTATCTTCTTTATTTCATCCAACAGGAATTTAGAATTACCCATGCCACCTTGAACATCATCCAATTTTTTTGTTCTTATGGCTTCCCAATGTTTTTGAATTAGGACTAATCCGTCCCCATTACGAGGAATCTTTCCCATATCTACAACTGGGAACACCCTTTGACGCACATTTCCATTTTGGAACAACTGCGTCATCTCATACATACAATCCAAAGATTTCAAGTACTCTGGTATCACAAACATGATTACTCTATCGGATGCTCCTATTTCATTTTCATACCATTGAATATCACTCCTATATTTAATATCATATTCGTCAATCGAATATGGTATCTTATGTAGCTCTAAGCCTGCTTTTATCGCTTCGATGCCAGACCTATGAGCATCATTATGTTTATAAGTTATATGAACCTTCGTTTTTCTATTATCCATTTTGTAAGTAGTATTTAATTTTATTTTCGTAACAAGGTTGTCACACGCTTCATTTCCATCCCTTTTCAGTTTGGAAAGAATGATGGTTTTAGCCCCATGATGTGTAACCGCATACTTCAATTTAGCAAGTTCTTCATGCTTAAAAGAAGACAAATCAAGTTCGCCATATAACAGTAATACAATTGACTTTCCATTACCAAGAATCCTAACGATGCTTATTAGAGTATCATAAATCAGAATTTCCTTTTGGCTACCACGGCTACTCAAGATAGAAAGTCTTTTACAATCTAGTTCTTCACATTCAAACTGTCTGCATAACGCTATTACAAGCAACTCAAATGAAGAACAACCAAACGAGGGTATCAATTCCTCTTTAACAAAAGAATGGACTCCAAATCGTTTGATATAGTCCTCTATGTCATTATCATCTAAGTCAGTTTCTATAATATATAGCCCAGATTCCTTATTCTGTAGGACATCCCCAAGATGAGTCAATTGGCTTTGCTTACTCTTCATCTATTTTGTGAATAAATTGAGTAATCAAGAATCTGTTGTCTTTACTCATCATTAGTTGGTCCATCATGTCCATAGCCTTCTCTAACACTCCGTGATCTTTCTTGTCATTGAAAGATTGAATGCCATTATATGATTGGACCAAAACATCTGTTACGACATTCCATATGCCATAATCCTCTGGACATTTTTTTGATAGTATTTTCTCCAACCAAGCCAATGTTTGCAATGGTTCTATAATGGCATAACCTGCCAAGAACTTGATGAATCCTCTATTCTCGTGCGCACTCAGTGGAGAGTCCACATACGCTTTCGCCATTATACGCTTGTGATTAGGCGACCAACTGTTTGCATAATGAAACATCGTGTCACATTGTTTTCCAAATTCTGGCGTATCAAATTGGTTGCTCATTAAAGATGTAATATATACTACTGCATCTTCATCCAAATCCTTGTCTTGATGAGTCAAAAATTCAACAAGAGAAAGGCGCGCTTCTTGACAATCACTTTTACACATCTTATCAAGAAGCTGTTTAATATCTTCTCTATGATTATTATGTATCCACGCAATCCATAAAAAGATTACCTGTTCTTTATAACATTGAGTACAATCAGTTGCATGTGCAAAAAAGTCCATCAAGTCATCAACGGCATAATTGACGAAATACACCAATGGGTTATAGTTATGTACAGGCAATGACATCAGTCTTGCATCATAGTCGTGCATCAGCAATTTGAACAACTTTACGTTTCTTTCCTTGTCCAAGTTGTTCAAGACCGCCATGTCGAGTAGAATAGCAGAACGTGTATAAACGGATGCAGACAAAGCTATTTTTTCTAGCGTATCAAATATTGCTTCCTTGTACTCTTCAAAAGCACTGCATTTCACCAACAAACGTGCTGCATGGCCTCTGGCCTGATTAATTGCTGTGTTATAGATATCTCTTTCGCTATTCTGTTCCTTGCTAATCTCACTCTCCTTGGCATTCACAACAGCATTGCACAAGAACTCAAAAACCACTTGTGGAAGGTAGTTTCCTTTGGCGAAATCATCAATAGCATAAAGGAAAGAATGTATATCAAAGTCTCTGTATTCAGAGTTAACATCCCCTTTAATTTCTTTCACTATACTAGAGAATATGCACTCCGCTTCTTTGTATCTTTTCGGATCCATCGAATCCAACAAGCCATTCATTCCTGCTTCTACATAAGCGAAGGAAATCTTGCTATCTGTTACTATGATATTTAATAATCCTAAGTATTTATTTGGATGCTTGCCTACTTCACTTCTAAACAATTGGCATTGTCCCATCAGTGACGGCCGTTCCCAATCCATAGTATGATTGTCATCAGTATATTTGGTCATAGACCTATACCATGACTCACAATTCATTTTCTCGGCCTTTTCCACTCCAACAGAAGTCCAACCACACATTGTCGAGCTTCTAAAGGGTTGCTCATTTTCGAGACGTGAATAACTAGTTATGCCATTTTTCTTATAAGCAAATTTTCTCTCAATCCTTAGTCTTTCTTGATAAGCTTTCCAGCTATATTTCTTTACGGATGCTATAGGCAAAGCACGTAAAAGTCTTCCTCTATGTATATCTATGTCTAAGATTGGAAATGCAAAACCACAAGACATTCGTCTTTTCTGAATGTCCTTATCGTAAATACGACTTTCTCCTTTGTCAGTCAAGACTTCAGCCATATGAACAATATGTTCTTGCTGCTCTACAGACATATATTGGAACGAAGCCTTTAATGCCTCCAATGACTGATACTCTATCCAAGATGGTGCATCTGACAAAACTTGCCTCTGGGTGACAATGGAATAAACTTCATTGAAATATTTATCTGGATGTTGCGTATATACATATAAGGAGATGAAGACAAATCCTGCATGAGTGCTTTTATCAAATTCCTTTAGGTATGCTTGTGTTTCTTCCGTTTCTATGTTTTCCAAAAAATCGTCAAGCAATCTGTTTGTGATATCTTTGGCGAAATCTCGATAGTTATGCCCTCCTTCCACTCTCTGGAAATAAGAGAACTCTAATGAGAACGATATTTCCGAGTTTGGAAGTTCTAACTTGGTAGCATTATAGATGATTTCTAATAAGTCAGCATACAGTCTGATGGTGACATCATGATGGTCGTTCTCCATCTTTTCGAGGATTTTCTCCTCTTCATAATTAATACTTATAGTATGGAATGTTGGCTTATCTTCTTGTTCTAACTGATATTTTATTCTTTCCTTAAAGATTTCACACGCAAACTCTGGAGATTTTAACGCTATAGACCTAAGTAAGTATGTTCCATCAGAAGGATTTTCTTTCAGTTCCAATTTGTCGTATAAAGCAATCAAACGTTCTGCATCACAATCAATGTATTGATAGTGACTAACCAAATCTATTACGAGACTCTTGTCTTCTTCATTATCATAACTGAGTATTTTGAAAGCAATATCCAATATTTTATCAGCGTCAGACAACAAGGTCCTTCCGCACATGGTTATAACCTTCTCTTTGTATTCCTTTGTTAAGGTAGACCAGCCTCCTTTTTCTTCAATGATTTTCCAAATAGCATCAATCCATACACTAGTGTGTACAGATTCAAATATCACCCCCATGTAAAGACTGTCATCATACACATTCCTCTTTATTAGCTGCAATTCTTCATCCTTCGGATTGTCGAAGAACGTCATATTGCTCATTGCCAACGATTTCAAGTGGAAGCGAAACTTATTTGTACCATCCTCATTTTTGTCATACAATAAACTATTAATATTTTGTATATACAATACTGGATTCGTTTCTCTTAAAAACGTAAGGATACTTTTTACTGCCGCTCTTGAAAATAACCCTTGATGTTGAGATGACAATTCGCCAAGCAAGTCTTTACCACTTTCAACGAAACGCCGAGCATACACATAATCGAACATTGTTTGATGAAAGAATTGTATGCGTCCGTTTGAAGCTTGCAGCAACAATTCATTTGAGAGCAAGTATCTCATTTCATTGTTGTACTTACTCTCTATTTCACGCTGATGTATGGACAACTCCTGACGTTTATACATTGCATTTACCATTATGTCAAGGAATTCCAATAGCTTTTCTCTGTTTACCTTGCTTTCATCAACATCTATTACGTTAATTCGCCATAATTCATCATATAAAACATCCGCTGTAATTGGATTTCTTAATTCCCCATACGGCATTACTTTCAAATACAAATACAGATGCAAGGGATTGCCCAAGAATCCAATCAACTGGTCGTTGAGGTTCGACTCTAATCCGTATTTGCATAGAGTTCCTTTCACATCGTCGGTGGAGAGGTTTTTCAACTCCCATTTCTTGGGTATTCTCATTTCATTCAGATTTGGGTCATACTCTAAGTCGTATGGTCTACAAGAAATGACTACCCTTACATGTGGTATCAACCTAACTTGTTCAATGAGTTTTAATATAGAGCGTATCGGTGTACGATTTGAAGACAAGGAGAGCGAGAGAGCGTCTATTTGATCTATAAGCAGAACCACTCTTTTCTTTTCCTTTGCCATATCTTTGATTACAGAAGCAATAGGCTTAGCGAGATGCATCCTTTTCCTCAAATCCTCGCTGTCTCTAAACTCAATTTGGTCAGTCTTTAGGCCGAGAACCAAATAATCAGTATTCTGTTGAGCTTCCAATAGGACATCATGCATGACAACCGACTTTCCCACACCAGCACTGCCATATAGCAAGGCAACCCTGTTGGGTTTATCGGTCTGCGTATCATTGGCAATCCAGCTCAATATCAATCCGACCTCTCTACGCTGTATCGGTGGTTGAATCTTTGGTGCATAGTATTTCAACTCGAACGATTGATCCACAAAGCTATCGTTCGGGGCAGTCGCATTCTCACCTGCATATATAACCCCACTATTATGCTCTACATATATAGATTTGTCACCAAATTGATTTATCATACGCATGTCAATTACACCAAATGATTTCTCATTTTAAATTAATTTATACTACTTCCCCTGCGAAATTCACCTTAAAGCCAAGCACTGTGGCGAATATCATTTCGATGTCTTTCCAGAACGAATAGTGACGATAGTAGTAGCAGTTTAGGCGGACCTTGTCTGGATATATAACATTGTCATTATACTCAATTGCTATCTCTTGCATCGGACGTGTATCTCCTTCTGCTTGTTTCTTTGCCACATATTCAGATATCATTTCGTCTTCCAATCTGTACTTCAATGTAGCAGGTCCTGTAATGCCAGGACGAAGTTTTAAAACATCCCGGTCATCACCTTGCAATTTGTCTGCATAGCCCGGCACATCAGGACGCGGACCTACAAACGACATATTGCCTATCAATACATCCCACAGTTCCGGTAACTCGTCTATTTTATAATGTCTCAGCTTAGCACCAAACGGAGTAATTCTACTGTCACCTGCTACCGAAACAGACGAGCCATTATGCTTCACCGTCATCGAGCGGAATTTATGACAAGTAAACAACTTACCATTCTTTCCCACTCTCTTCTGACAGAAGAACGCCGGACCGCCCGGCATTTTCTTATGGATTAAAAACGCTACTATAGGGAATATCCACCAAATTAAAAGCAATCCACATAGAGATGCTATAATATCAAAGAGTCTTTTGAATATCATTTTGTCTAAATATATTTTTTTCGAATTATTCCAAAGTTTCATTGTGGAATAAACACCTCACACATAGCTTCATTCGTAGCTAAGAAAATCCATTTAAAGGTATTGTATCTTTTTTCGATGTCCATTCCCCAAAGAGTTCCTACATGTTCTATTTCTTTTTCAATATTGTCTTCTGTTATTTCATCAATAGATAAATGTTTATTATTTTGATTAATCCAGCAATTCCAAGCCTCACTGTTTATCAATTGACGTTTCCTTTCTTCAAAAGACATTGTTGAAGGGAGCATTTTCTTCAATCTGAACTTTGCGAGTTCCCATATATACATTATCCTATATGTGGGATTTTGTCTTTGCTTCTTTTGTTCTTCTGAAAGTATCGATATAAATTCTGTATCACTTAATTCTGGCTGTTGCCTCCAATAAGCATTTAAAGCTTCTGTATCAGACTTTTGCATTTCTTCAATACGCTTATAGTCTTCTGCTTTATATCTTACGACATAAGGACTATCACTTCGTTTTGGTTCATTTCCATACCATAGTTGTTCAACTGTTGGTGGATTTACTGCAAATATTGAAGAGTTTAAACTATAATCTGTCTTACGTAAATCCTTATAAGGTACAACCCACGACTCATTCCTATAATATACATTTAATAAATATAGAGCAGCCAAAGCATGCAATACGGCTTTCACATTGCCATATTTTAGAGAAGCAAATCTATCATGTTTAACTGCTTGGTATGCTTTTTCCCAATATGCTCCACTTCTTTTATGTGCTTCTTTCAATGGCCTTAGTACTCTGTTTTCATCTTTCGTAAGATTGAAAAAAGGCGCAACAACTAAAACTCTTTTATTATGGGTAGCCCACTTCATATCTATAAACTTCAAACAATCCTCATCAAAAAACAGCGTTTTATCACCCCTCGGTTTTGTACCACCATTAGCATGATATAATTCTTTTGAAATTGCCTCTATTTGAACGCAACAACGCACTAATAAGTCTGCTAAATGTGGAGAGAATGTGTTCAATTGTGCATCATAGGCTTGTGTAGTTTCAGCACCATCTTTTCGCACTGTTATTTCATCTGTAATAAATATATACCTCGACACTTCTATCACCTCTTTTTCAAGGTTTAAATATGTTTGCCAGAAGATATCTGATTTGTTCATGCTAAATTATTTTTAAATCTTATTCATAAATACCCATGCTTCTTTCTCCATCCATAATGCCAACACTTCCATATTGGGGATAGCAATACTTCCTGTGGATAGTAGCGAACAAAACGAAGATTTCTTGTTAACTGAACAAAACCTCTCTCTAATCTTTTCTCTTTGTCTATCTTTTTCGTGCGAGTATCATATTTCCCAAAGTTTCCAGCCACCAGAATCTCATTCAATATGAATCTGCCAGACTTTCTTGACGATTTACAAAGCAAATAATCATCCTTCAATCCAAAAACTTCTTGCAGAACAAACATTGCGGCACCAGCAAAATCTTTCATGCCAAAACGACAAATGGTTTTATATGCACGCTTTCTCTCATCCGTTGTACTATTTGTCAATATATAGTAATAGTCCAACATTTGCCTTAAACCTATGCCCTCAGAAAAAAGATGACGGTAGATATGCAACAAAGAATAAACAAGATTAAATGAAATAGTTGGATAAGCAAAACCTACAGCAGAATCAAAGTTTTCAAATTGCTCCTTCGCCTTTAATCCAAACCAGGAAGTCAGACGATGGTCATAAATAAAATTATAAGAATAACTAGGCTTAAAATGAATTTCTACTTGCGCATCATTGAAGAACCGCATATCAGCATGTTTAATATCAACATGCGATATTTGCACCCCATGTCGCTTTGCGTATGACACTACAGAAGAAACAGGAGCAAGCTTACCCTCTGAGGTTCCCACCCACATATCAATATCACCACTTTGGCGATATTCCAGTTTAGGATAAAGCAAAGCCACACCTTGACCTTTGAGCACACATCCCTTAAGGTGTCCTTCATTTAGGATGTTATACAATTCAGCACAACGTGCATTCAGTTTGGCATTTGTTTTTTTTATTATCTCCGTCATAGCATACCACCTCAAGAGCAATTCCCTTTTAGGTCGTTGTTCGTTAGGCAGCCTTTCTATTCCACAGAAAAGGAAGCCCAGCAATGATTGTTTTTGTGCAAAATAAAAGAGTCGTTTCCAATCTTCATCTGATGGGCAACCTAAAAACTTATCCTTATTACCAATTGCAATCTGTACAAATTCAAATTCCAACATCTTATCTAAAAATTTTATAAGCAATCTTCTTAACCCACGGAGGCGATACCAACATGCAGAACATCATATATTCGAACACTGTTGCCCCAAAACCATATCCAAGAGTCTTGTTGATGATTTTACGGTCGTGCAATTGCTTCTTCGCAAAAGCCCAACCATTACGACGCTTTTTGAACAATGAATTGGTAAAACGGAAACGCAACACTACATCTGGCAAGTTGGCATGCTTTGTTCCTGCCTTCATACCATCAAGCCAAAGCATAGTGTCTTGGTTCTGCCTGTACTCTGGGCGATACTTGCAGCCAGCCTTATCAAAGAAACTCTTGCGAAACATCACAGCAGGATGAGCATGAGGGTTTCTGCGAGCAAAGAAATTATAGCAATCATCCGATGTCAACGGATAAACGATTGTCTTTCCTCTACTCTCGCTATTCTCGTCAATCTCCTCTATCGCTCCACCCACAACATCAATTTCAGGATGTTGTTGCAGATAAGCCATCTGTTTTTCAAAACGCTCTGGCATCGAGATGTCATCAGCATCCATTCTGGCAATATGCTCATAACCCTCTTTGAAACAGATATCAAGCAAATCATTCAGCACAATGGCAAGACCGCGGTTTTCCTTAAACCATTCTACAGTCACGCGCTCGTCCTGCTCATACTTTTTCAAGCACTCTTCCAAATCCTTACCTACAGGACCATCCACCCCTATAAAGAGGTGAATGTTCTTATATGTCTGATTTAGAATACTGTCAAACGACAGTTTAATATACGGAACTTTATCGTTTTTGTATACAGGTAAAATTACTGCTATTTCTTTCATCTTAATCTAATTTCACATAATATAATCCTCTATGTCCTTCAAAGACACTGTCAAAGCAAACCGCCTTTCCATCTTGTCGCCAACGTGGATGAAGGTCACAACGAGTGTCATTATCATACTTGAATGGAGAGAATACCTTTGCCAACACTTTAACACTCTCTCCCTTCGTGTCTGTATCAAGTCCTGTCTTAACCTCTTGAATACGCGAACGGCTTGGATAAGTGTCAAACACTACAAGATTATTGTCAGTAGGACAATAACTTGGATGACCATCATTGCTTAACTGAGGCCAAATATGGGTCCATTCTTGAGTTTTGTCTTTCATCAGATAATATCCAGGACCAAATTCTTTTTTTCTTTCAAAAGCAATTATTTCCTCGTCATTCTTCCAATAGCAATGGCTCACCATATCGTCGTCGCTCAATACATACATGTCAGAGCCATCAACATTACAAGTTACTAAACGGGTATACTTTCTTTGACCACAGAACCAACGATACAACACCATAAATCGCTTGCCATTTGGCGACAACATCAAATGGTTCACCTTATGCACACTTCCCACTTCCTTCATTTCGTGTCGAGGTTCAAAGTTTGCGAAGTCAGTATACTTCAACAAGTCTGTTGTCTTTCCCGTTTCAATGTCTATCTTCCATACAGCAGTAGCATCAGGCAACGCCACCCCCTTTGTCTTTTCTGGCAGTTCCGCATATCCATAGCCCAATCGCAAACTATGCAGGCGAGAGAAATCCAAGCTCAAACCTGTCTTGCCATCGGCAGAAACAGTATAACAAGGCATTGGCAGAACTCGCTCTTCCATCGTCTCCACGTTAAGTATCACAGAGCAATACTTACCCTCACGCATATCATTATACAATATGCGAGACTTGAAATCTGGTCCCAACCATTGTGCCATACATCCTTGCTGCACATTCCAAGTGTGCGTAGTTGCTATATGCTTTATCTTATAGCCATCCTTTGTGTCAATAAGCAGGACATCTGCTGTACCCAAAGGGTCAGGCTCACTCCAAGTGTCCTTAGCCCTCATGCAAATCATATATCGCGTAGTGGCATCCCATGGCGACTTGTCATAGTAACCAAAGAAATATTCATGCGAAGGGTCGTCTGGCGACACCTTTATTATATTTCCCTCCGACTTTATCTTCTTACTCACAGCATAACAACCCAACTGGTATGCACGCTTGATATATTTCTTAACACCAGGAACTTTGTTCAACTGGTAGTTTATTTTCTGCTCTAAACTTGCCATATAAATATAGTTATTTTACTATGTATTTTCTATCACTAAATCTTTGTTTAAGCATTTTGAAAGCTGCGGGATGAAAACCTGCTTTAAAAAAATATTTAAAAGCAATTCCGAATTTTTTTTCTTTAAGTGCACTGAAAACTACTTCGTAGCAATGTGCACTCTTTATAAGATGTTGATCTGATTTAGAATAAGAATTTAAAATTTTATTCACAGCAGCAAAAAAATCTTTTTTTATTTCAATAAACTTACTTAGTGTCGGTCTATTGATACCAGAATCAATATGTAATTTAACTAAATATTCATTAACAACTACCATTTTGTTTCTAATGGTGAAATCAAGAAGTAATTGAAGATCTTGATGTCTTCTAAGTTTATTATTAAAACAACCAAATTCCAATAGTTTATCTTTGTTAAGCAAAACTGTCGATGTGAAAACAGCAACTTGACGTGAGAAAATCTTAAAGTTAAATTTTTCTGTATTGTATGGTGGGCATGAATGGATAAGTTTTCCATCCATATATTCGTTATACAAACAAGAAACGCCCATACAGTCAGGAAAATTCTGCAGTGCTTCTACTTGCTTCTCTATTTTTGTGGGCAACCATTCATCGTCGTCATCAAGAAATGCGATCCATTCTCCCCTCGCAGCTCTGACACCAGCATTTCTTGCTTCTGCACCATTTATGTGTTTTGGCTGTTTTACGAGAATAACACGTTCATCACTTTTAAAATTGTCAATTATATGTTGTAATGCTGAACTATATTCATCTCCGGCTATATTATCATCTACAACTAGAACTTCAATGTCATTATACGTTTGCGCTAGGACACTTTCAATTGCTCGTTTTAATGTATCCGACCTCTTGTAAGAGGGAATGACGCAAGAAACCATTTGTTTTTTATCCATTTACCATTTTTTTTATGTTATTAATATATAATTTGGACACTTCTGACACTTCAAATTTTTTCCAAAATGTATAATCTATATTACAAATGGAAGAATAATCAGAAATAGCATTAACTATAAAATCTGCAATTTCGCTAATAGAAGTTGGTTCAAAACAGAAATTTCGAGATTCAACAAGTTCTGATTCCAAAACAGTTCCATGAGGTGAAATACCCAATATAGGCTTCCTATAAAAGAAGTATTTTATTATTTTAGAGGGGTATGTAATATCCTCAACAGGAAGCCCTGCTGTTGAAAGAAATATATCGCTTTTATTATAATAACTTTGACATTCCTTAGGACTAATCCTCCCTGTCAAATTGAAAATATCATCTAATTTATATCTACGAATTTTATCTAAATCGTAGTCAAGTACCCTACCTATAAAGTTCACTTGAATTTTACTTCTAAGCTCAAGGTTATTACTAATAGCTAAATTTACAGCTTCTATGAAAGAAGACGCATCACGTTTAGGATAAAATGTTCCTATATGTGAAATTATTAGTTTATCCGACTTTTCTCTTTTTCTTTCAATATAAGTTTCTTTAGAGAAGTCGACATTCATCGGAATTACTACAATTTTTTTTGCAACTTTCTCTCCGTAACGAACCGCCCATAACCTTGCAATACCTTCATTATTATGCACTATTAGATCCGCATGTTCTGCTACAAGCCGCTCCATTTTTAAGTCTATTTTTTTGAAATATGAAGTTTTAAATTTACGAGTTGGATAGTCTGACCAAGAATCAAAAAATGTTGCAATCCAAGGTATTTTATATCTCTTATTCAACTTATAAGCTAGCCAATGACAAGATTGCTCAAAACTGAAAGAATGAATAAAATCGATATTCTCTTTATTAATGTTTTGCTCAATTTTATTTTTTATGCCCAACCCCCAAGATATATATCGATAATCTGGAAGATATGCTAAATCAGGTAAGACTAATCTTAAGCCTCCGAATATATATTTCCAAATTTTATATTCTTTACCAATTATTGTTTTATAATGAGTGCTTGGAGAATATAAATCACCAAGAGAAGAACAATAAGCGGTTATATCAATCCCATTACAGGAAAGCCCATCTAGTAAATCTTGCTCAATACATGCAGCAGGTGATTGTTTTTTTAGAAGATTATTACAAATTACTATCGACTTCATAAATCAAAAGGTTGTTAAGTTTACTTATATTTATATCAGGATTAAACATTCGCTCAACTTCGTAAGAATGTTGCTCGAGTTCGGTTAAATAATTACTACGTAGTTTATCTAATAAACCTAATTTAATTTCAAATTCCAAATAATTATTAAGTTCATAAAGCAAACCTAATCTTCCTTCTTTTGTATATTCTAAAGATTCATCAGTCATAGCTGAAATTGTAAATGTTTTAGATATAACTGCTTCTGCAAGTGACAGGTTTGCATGCGGAATTGTAAAATAACTTATCATACAATATACTTGTCTATACAAATGGGATAAATTGTATATACTTGGAATACATTTTATTCTTCGATCCGAATTTGCAATTGCTAACACTTTATCTACATAAGTACGCACTCTAAAAATATTAAGTAATTTCTTAATCAATTTCTTTAATCCAACATAACGGATTTCAGTAGGAACACCTAAAGCTAGCAAACGATAATCATCACCTTTGACATTTGATGAAAATGCTTTAAAGACTTCATAAACTCCTTTTATTTCTTGTAATCCTCCAGTGTAAAGCAATACTTTTTTACCGGAAAGATCTTCGCCAAAAATATTATCTAATGGTAAATATGTAAAACGAGAAGAAAGGTCAATCCAATCATATATAATAGTAGCTTTTCGACCATATGGTACAACCATTGAAGCACTATAACGATTAATTGCAATTATATGATCACAATACTTCGCTATACACTTCAAAGCATAATCACGTTGCTTCACATGTTCTTTTTCTGGCCAATGCTCTCTAATATGAATAAATGTTTTAAATCCCAAATTTTTCGCAGTATACAAATATGGGTAAAGCATCATAGTGTTTAAATAAACGATATCTGGTTGTATTTCAGATAAAATAAGTTTAAATGCACGCTTTGAACTTTGAATTTTATATATGGCTTTTAATGATTGAAGATGAGCTAACCCTCTATTATATGGAACTGTACAGATATTTTTTAGGAAATAAACTGGAATATTTAATTTATTAATCTCATCTACTAAAGGACCTGATTGTTTTAGAAGCACAAAAGGCTGAATTCTATATTTATCTAGATTCTTCAGTATATTCAATAAACAAAAACTTCCTCCACCAACGGTGGATACATGATAAACAAATAAAACTTTCTTCATTGTCGAATTTTTAATAATGGTTTTCGACTATTTATTCCTAGAATAAAAGGAATAAGCCAAGAATATGAGTTAGGGTAGGATGCTTGTAGAAAAGTGAATACTATCAAAATAAGGAAACCAAACGAATATTTCCTACGGACACCACTTGCTATTATTAAAAAATAGTAAAAAAGAAAATATAAAATGACTGGAACTAAACCATGTTGAACTACATACAACTTAAAACCTGCTCCATGAAGTTTATTTGTTTCATCAACATATCCATCACTATCACCATTAATAAGTCTTATCTCTTCATATGAAAGACCATAGAATATTCTATCAGATGAAATAACTTGATCATAATAATAATCTGTAATGTAACCGTTTCTATTATATCCCTTAATACCTTTATCATCATCAAACTGCAACCTATAAAATATTCGTTTATATAAAATATTATCTCCATTATTATAGGTTGAAGCAAAAAGATATAATGCGCTAAAAAAAACAATGATACCTATGTATTTAGAAATATTAGTTCCAATCAACCTCCTATAGATTAGATATCCAAGAAAGCTAATTACATAACCAGCAAGAGAGAAGGAAAGAATTAAACTACATAAAATTATTTTAGTGTATGTATCTTTAAAATTGTAACGATCACAATATAGAAGAAAACAAAGAAGTGTACCCAAATATCCAGGTTCCAAAAAAACCGACTGAAATCTAATTGTATCCTCAAGAGTATTACGAGCTAACTCAATAACAAAAAAGTAATTATAAAAAATATAAGTCATTGAGTTACCAAATTGAATTGGCAAACCAGCAAAAGGCTTAACGATATAAATCAAGTGAATTAGAATACCTGGAATAAGTAAATATGATATAGTCTTTTTTATCCATTGAAAATGAGATGAACATTGTTCGTCAGATAGTAAGACCCATAAAGGAATAAATCTTAAAAAACAACTTAATATTAAACTTAAACTCAAATCATATGCAGATATAAAAGAAAATAGCCATAATACCAATACAAATAAAACCTTTAAATCACTTTTAAACTTTATTTTTTGTTTGATTTTATACCAAATCGATATAATTGCTAGCAATATAATGCATATTGGAGTACCATAGGCTGTTGTATCTACCCACCATGTAAACCATGCGTGTGCTCCCCATAAGACAGAGAACAATATTGAGATTCTAAAAAGGAACAAATAAAGTTTCATTACTTATATACTATTTATTAAAAAGTTAATGGATTTAGACTTCAATTCACTTAATTTGGCATTCGGTACAGAATAGTCAAAAAACAAATCTTCATTCGTAATGTGATCTGTATTGACAATTCTATTTTCAAGCCCTATCGATTTTAAAAGAGAACTAGCCCTATCATTTATACCTAAATTCAAAGAAATTGTTAAAAATGGTTTATTAAAAATTAAAGAAAATGCAGTTCCATGAAAAGATGTTGTCAGTATATAAGAAGCATTGGCAAAAAATCCAACAAACTCTTCTGGCGTAGAGAAACGAAGAGCATCTGGTACACCTCCACTACGTGCATTGGGTCTTAATTCAATAATTTTTAAACCTAATCTCTCTGAAATATCTTTTGCTAATTTATAAATTATTTCGGTTTGGGGCACTGTATATATTAACAAGTATTTTTTATCTATTGGATATTTTGCTAACCTTTTCCATCCATCTACATTCGTCAAAAACACAGGATCTAAAACTGTTGTTGCTGCATTTTCTTTCAAAGAGTTCAAGTATGTGCATAATGAATCTTCACGAACAGATATAGCGTCAAACCTTGATATAATACCTCTAAAGTAAGATTCAAATTTGTTATTAAATATAGTCGGATTAGAACTTGCAGCATAAGATACGAAACGAGTATTACTTTTCTTAAATTTACCAGAATAAATAATATCCTCACCATCTGTTAATAAAGGATTCCATATCTGATCACTTCCAAAAACTATAACATCATACCCTACAATTGAATTTGAATTAGAATCATACCTTTTTGACAGAGTAAAATTCTTAAAAAATGAACTAAAAGATTTATTACGCTTAAAGGCAAAATAAAAAATTGGTATTAACTTTAATATTTTACCAATATTGTGTTTTAAACTTAGGTGCCTACTAGGATATAGCGAATACTCTGCTTCAAACTTAGCTGGAAGATAATCTATTACTTCTATGTCATGACCAAGATTCTTTAAAGTTTGTGCTAACGAATAGCATTGTAGCATTGCGCCATAATTGTGCGCTCTATGAAAAGTTAATATTCCTATTTTCATAATTTGTATTTTCTTGACTTTATTTGAGTTTAACTCTTATTTGAGATAAGATAAACTTTTTTTCTTCTTTTTTTATTCCTATAACCCATATCGCAGATATACAGATAAAAAAGCATACCAACATGCTTATGCAAAATCTTTCAAAGCTATCTATTTGGGAAGTACATCCCCAAAATGAAGGTATGAATGATACTAATGTAACTAAAAGAACATTGACATAAACCTTGAAAAAAAAGTCCTTAATAGTAATGTTTACAATTGGCGTCAACATAAAAACACGAGCGAACAAACAACACTGGGATAATATTATTGCCACCCAAAAGAGTATCTGGGGATTAAATCCTAAAACAAACAAAACATAAACTAATGGTAAATTCAGTAAATTAATTCCTCCAACAATTAACTGATAATTTCTAATTTTACCAGTTGCTAGCATACCTGTTACAAAAGGTAGAGATAAAGCCTCAGACATTGATAACACAATTGCATATCTCACAAATACAACAGAGTATTCAGGAATAAGAGTAAGCCATAAATTCAATATGTAAGGTGTATTGATAATTATAGGCATACCAAGTAATAAAAGTATGAAATAAGAAAATTTTGACCCCTGAAACATTAAAGAATGCATATAAGACTTTTGATTATTTGCATAAGCTTTCGTTATTTGCGGGTTAAGAGCCTGAGTAAAATTAGTTGCAAATGAATAAACTGCACTATTTACTTGTATTGCAATACCACGTGCTGCATTTACAGAAGGATCAAAAAAAACATTTAATAATAGGTTACCTCCCTGATCTCTCAAAATGCCTGCAGATGCTCCGAAAAAATTCCAACCTGCAAAACCAAACATTTGCTTCAGAAGTTGCCTGTCTAAAATAAAATGATAATCACACTCTTCAAACGAGCGTTTACAATATATTGCATATATAAAACGAATGATAATTGCAACAAAAGTCATAGCAATTCCATAGTAAATCAATTTATCAATAGATGATGTAAGTATAGCAAACGCAACACATAATTTTAGAACTCCTTCTATAACGCTAATGTATGCAAAAGCATTCATCCTTTCATGAGCTATTAAAGTCGCATTATAAGGTACGCTTAATAGATTCACGCAAAATGTTATTAACGATAGTTGAAATACCCAATATGCAGCATGCAATCGAGCACTAGGAATAACCATTTTATTAAAAACAAACCAGGTTCCAAATGTTTCAGCAACTAATACTATCAAAAACGCTATTATTAGTTGAATATTTATAGAAGTTGAAAATATCTTAGAAATCTGACTCTTATCTCCCTTTCCTATTTCGAAAGTTAAAAATCTCGTAATTGCGGCTGATAAAGTTCCTGATAAAACAGAGAACATAGCAACAAATCCCCCAACAACATTATATATGCCATAATCGGTAACTCCCAAGGCATCTAATATCACTCTACTTGTATAAAGTGATATTATCATTAATACTATCATCCTAAAATATAATAGTATAGTATTTTTTGCCAACCTTTTAGTATTTTGTGACATAGAAGACATTTTTTAAACTATCGTTTTATTTCAATTTCCAAATGAGCATCACGATAAATGGTTTTGAAAAAGTCAACATAACTAGGAAACAATTTGTGAGCTCGAGCATCTTTGAACATATATCTATTCCAAACGTCTAAATAATTAACATATTTATAAGCACCAATAAAAGGGTAAATAAATTTAAATATTTTTCCCTTCTCCTGGCGCCTAAAAATGAATGAAATAATCTTGATTAACATAAATAATACTTTTCCCTTTAAGGTCAATTCGCTTGCATTAAAAGTTGACCCAAGGTTATTCGCAGCAGACGGCTGATTTTTTTTTCTTTCAGCGTGTGCCAATTCAGCTTTTTTAATTTCAATGGTAGAGTCTCCTTCTTTCTTTAAAAGAACAACTTCAATAATAACACCTGCTAGTTCATTACGCTTGAGAGCAGAAGTTCTAAAACCTAACTTCAACTGTTCAGCCGTTAATTTAAGCAGTTTACCACTTGGAGTAAAAAAAGTAATATATTTTAATATTGAATTAATACTACAGTCATAACAGCCACAATTACCATAAACAGCGGAAGCTATTGTACCTGGAAGATCTGTTAACCCCGAGAATCCTTCATAACCTTTTTTAATCATATCTTTTGCAAATTTTGCAACATTCACACCACAGCCACAAATGATCTCAGTCTCTGTTTCTCTCCATTCGGTGATTTTTTTTGTACAAATAAGATTCTCTATTTTGTAAGAAGGAAGAAATAATGTATTTGAGCTATATCCTATTATATCAAATTGTTTATTAGATTTATAAAAAAATGAGACTAACTCTTTTAATTCACAAGAGGTTTCTGGATAATATAAATTTTTAATTGCATCATGACTTTTCTCAAGTTCATCTTTATTTGATTTCACCCAAGAAACTCGTTGAGCAGATACATTCGTTAAATGTTGCATAAACTGTACTGAACTTTCGCAAGTGAATAAATATCAACTAGCTTGTTTATTAATATACATATTACATAGCGTATGGGCGAAAGAATTTCCTTGGATAATGTCGGACAGCTACTCAGTAGCGTCTATAGAGAAATGTTCTGCTATTTCCAAAACGAGTTCCAGAATTATAGCCCATATCTTGTCCAAAACGGACATCCCGAGAGTATCATTGGTGACCTCTGCGAAGAGGCCACCAATGAATTCATACGCTTCAAATCCCTTCACCGTACTTCAAAACTGTATACTATTTAAAATATAGTTGCATATATCTTATTATTTTCTCCAAACCATTTTATTAATGATGCCGACATAACTCTGAATAAGTTTGATCACTTTTGTTGAAACATTATTATCCACATAAGCAGGTACAGCACAGGCATCATCACCACTAGCATGCATAGCTGTTGCAAGTTCAACAGCTTGGCATACGGCCTCAGAAGTAATACTGCCTATTGTGAAAACACCCTTATCCATAGCCTCTGGACGTTCTGTAGAAGTACGAACTGAAACAGCAGGGAAATGGAAGAAAGCACCTTCCTCTGGTACGGTACCTGAATCGGAAACCACACAGAAGGCATTCTGTTGGAGCTTGTTATAGTCGAAGAAGCCAAGAGGTTTGTGCTGTATAACACGATTGTCGAACTTAAAGCCTCTCTTCTCTATCATCTTCTCAGAACGAGGATGACAACTATAAAGCACTGGCATATCATAAGTATGTGCCATCTCATTAACAGCATTCATCAAAGAGAAGAAGTTCTGCTCGATATCTATATTTTCTTCACGGTGAGCTGAGAGAAGAATGTATTTACCTTTTTCAAGACCAAGTTCCTCAAGTATATTAGAAGCCTCGATCTGGGGAAGAACAGTAGAAAGAACTTCTGCCATAGGTGAACCAACAACGTAGGTATACTCTGGCTTTACACCACTCTGAAGTATATAGCGGCGAGCATGTTCACTATAGCAAAGGTTAACATCTGATGTTACGTCTACTATACGACGGATAACCTCCTCTGGAAGGTTCTCGTCCTTGCATCTGTTACCAGCCTCCATGTGGAAGATAGGAATTTTAAGACGCTTGGCTGCAATGATAGAAAGACATGAGTTTGTATCTCCAAGCACAATCACGGCATCCGGTTTAACTTCAACCATGAGATTATAAGCCTTAGAAATGACATTGCCCATTGTTTCTCCGATGTTATTGCCTACAACACCAAGGTAATAGTCTGGTTCACGCAAACCAAGGTCTTTAAAGAACACCTCATTGAGATTATAGTCATAATTTTGACCTGTGTGAACAAGCACATGGTCAAAATACTTATCAGACTTCTTCATGATGGCCGACATCTTTATGATTTCAGGGCGTGTGCCCACTATTGTCATGAGTTTTAGCTTTTTCATTTTCTTTTCACTTATTTGAAATAATGCGGATAGAATTCTTTATGGGTGTTTACCCAATCTGCCATTTCCTTGATTTGTTGTTCGTATGAAGGAACAACAAAAGAAAAATCTGTGCGACGATGACGAAGAGACTTGTCTAATTTAAGTTTATCACTTGGATTGATAACAACCTTGCCATTACGGAAATATTTATTGAATAGTCCGCAAAGGTCAAACTTATTTATACTTTCGTTGTTTACAAGATTATAAAGTCCAGTAAGGTTTTCCTTTATTGCCTGTTCCATAGCTTTAGCAAGTGTCAAGGTTGTCACACCAGTCCAAATTGCACCAGTAAAACCGTTAATAGGACCATCTTGCTTCATAAACCAATTAAAAAGACCAATACCTTTTTCATTGCAGTCAGGACCGACAATTGAATTACGGAAAGTGAGGTTCTTATCGTCATTCACTTCTCCTATAGCTTTTGAACGATCATAGAAAATCTTCCCGTCAGGGAAAGAGTCCTCATAATACGGACCCGTATTACCAGCAAATACACAATCAGTACTCATGTGTATAAGCTTTGTTTTACTGTCTCGCAATGTATCTGCAATAAAATGCGGAAGATAACCATTCAGCATAACAGCCATAGATTTATGGTCTTCTGCATTTTGGTTCAGAACTCCTATAGCATTTATCACTACATCATAATCATCACTCTGAATTGCAGCCTTTACATCATTGGGCTTCATAGCATCGCCAATAATGTTTTTACAGAAAGAAACTGGTCGACGCGTAAAACCTGTGACATCATAACCTTGTTCTTTAAAATACAAGGTTATGATGTGTCCAGCCATACCGCTGGCTCCTAATACCAGTATTTTCATCAGTCCTGTTGTTTACTGAACAAAATTACCCTCACCACTCAACTCTTTCTTGATATAATCAAGAGCTGCAATCTTAGCCTTTGTCTCCTCAAGGTTCAAACGACGTGTATTGTCGGAATTAAACTCTGTCAGAACATCACGCTTTTGATTACCTTCCGTAAAGTACTTATCATAGTTGAGAGAGCGGTTATCAGCTGGTACACGATAGAAGTTGCCCATATCTTCTGCCTTGGCACATTCCTCATTGGTAAGCAATGTCTCGTACATCTTCTCACCGTGACGAATACCGATAACTTTAATATCTTCCTTCTTGCCACCAAACAGCTCGCATACAGCCTCTGCCTGAGTCTGGATAGTGCATGCAGGAGCCTTCTGAACAAGGATATCACCATTCTGTCCGTGTTCAAAAGCAAAGAGTACGAGGTCAACGGCTTCTTCCAAAGACATGATAAAGCGAGTCATCTTAGGCTCTGTCAATGTGATAGGGTTGCCATTGCGGATTTGGTCAATCCACAAAGGGATGACAGAACCACGTGAGCACATCACATTACCATAACGGGTGCAGCAAATCTTTGTCTTGCCAGAGTAGCGACTTTTGGCTACTGCTACCTTCTCTTCAATAGCCTTTGATATCCCCATAGCATTGATTGGATATGCCGCTTTATCTGTTGAAAGACAAATAACAGCTCCAACGCCGAACTCTATTGCCGCTGTAAGTATATTATCAGTGCCAATGACGTTTGTCTTTACAGCTTCCATCGGGAAAAACTCACATGAAGGAACCTGCTTTAAGGCAGCTGCATGGAAGATATAATCTACACCAGGCATAGCGTTACGGCATGATTTCAAATCACGCACGTCACCAATAAAGAACTTTATTTTGTTTGCTACATCAGGATACTTAGTCTGATACTCATGGCGCATGTCATCCTGCTTCTTCTCATCGCGTGAGAAGATACGAATCTCACCAATATCTGTACGAAGGAAACGATTCAGAACTGCGTTACCAAAGGAACCTGTTCCACCAGTAATCATAAGAGTCTTACCTGCAAAAATGCTCATAATATTGTTTGTTTAATTATTAATTACTTGCTTTGCTCCAAGAGGAATATGCCATTGAGGGCAAGCACATGGGTGCTTACCTACTTGGAGTAATGAAAGTTCTCTGATTGTTATTCTGTGAGGGTATATTTTAATACGTTATTTTGTTCCCCATCGAAGTATCGCTCTGCGCTTGCCGTCTTTCGGATGGGAAATACGGATTATTCTGATTGGAATGATTTTATTGGGGTATGAATGACTTGATGTTTTTAGTCATAAATTGCCATGAATCATTCATGAAAATTCAATTATTTGGACTTCAATTTGTAAAAATCTAACAACAAATGAACTTTGTTTTAGTCTATATTTAGACTTTACAAATTCAAGTTGAAAGTTGTGGTTGTAGTGGTCAGAAAAATGTGTTGTGTGCATTTGGCACATTCTGAAAATCAAAGTTCCATACAAGGAATTAAAATTTCAAAAGTCTACTATTGAAGATTGTACTCAGCTTGCTTAGTCCAAGCGGTAATAATAAATTTCCGTTGCAAGGCTATATAGTTTTTGGTAGTCTGATACCGTTTTACAAATTAGCCAAAGTCATACCACTCGTTTACGCACTTTTACGAGTGCCAATATATAGAGTTTTAGTATGGGAAACCAAGTTCTTCTGTTTTACTATAACAGTAATTTCTTGTTTTCCGTATTTTTACAAATTGTTTCAAACCTGGGTATGGAGAATCAGATTTCTCATTGTTTCGGTATTGAGTTTTTTCCCTATCAATAGAATCAATCACAAAGATTCCTTCATCAATATGATAATCAGAGACTCTTTCTCTAATCCGCTCCATAAGTAGATTCAGTAAACGAGTCAACTCCAAAGTCATATCACAAATAAGCCAACAATATTCATTGAACGCATTCAATAGGCTTTCATAATCAGGATTGTTAGGAATCTTTTGGTAAAATCTATCTATCGTAAATGTTTTTGTTCCAAAATCTTTAATATGTTCATTACACAAATCAATATAATCCGAAACAAGAACACCCAAGTTTCTCAAGAGATTATCATAGACCTCGTATCCTTGATGATAACTTATACGCTGTAAAAATGAATTCAGCTCTTCCAATTTATTATATCTTTCAACAGATATTTTAGAAGTTTCAGCCATCGCCCAATTGAAAGTCCAATATGGATAGTTCGGCATATCAAGGAATGACATAATCTTTTCAAATACAGGTATATAGCATGATAAGAAAAAATCATTTGAAGCTATATCTGCTGGAACTTTGAAATCTCTTACGTTTTTTAAGAAGTCATCTCTTAATGTCTCCCAGCGACTTTCATTCACACCTTGTGGCTTAAATAAAGGTACTAACTTATTCTTTAATTCATTTAAACGACTACCAGCATCAATAGCATCTACCTTCACAGATACTTTTCGCTGATTAATGACGCCTTCCATATCATTATATTCAAAACCCTTAACTAAGAATGAATAAAAATCAGCTTTTAAAACCCAGGCAGCTCCCATTTCATTCAAACTGTATGGACTTGAATAATAATTATGCGAATGAACTATGATGACAAAAAGATTATAATCGTAGAATTGCTTCAATATATATTCGGCAAAATCCTCTGATGTAGGAATCTGGTATCCTTCAATGGATGAACACAATAGCTTTTCAGAAGAATCAATACCGAGGAATTCTAAAAGCTTTACTAATTCGTTGACGAAGGCTATATCTTCACCTGAGTGCGAAATGAAAACTTTAAACGGTTTGTCTTCAGGAACTATTTTTTTATCTTGTTTTTCTTCGAGATGTGGAACCTTTATCACATCTATCCTTTCTATATAAGAACGTAAAGTTGTCAAATTAGCATCCATACAATGGATACCAAAGTCTTTGAAAGAGAACCATTTATTTGTTTCTGATAAATGAAACTCATATAAAGGAGAATTATTCTCTTCACCAAAATAACATTTAAGACCATCATATACACGACGTTCCCACAGTGTCAAATCTCTATTTAAGGCTGCACGTTCTTCTGGATTTATCTGTGATCTGGGATATGCTCCAATTACAGCCATCCCATCACCATAGTAACCCTGATGAATTTTTAAAGACTTAAATCTTTCTAGTATTGATAAACCGTTATCAATCTCCTTTTTTATATATTTAATAAATACTTCCTTATCCATAATATTATATAGCATTAGTTAGTGAGGTATCCTTTGATTCTCGTTAATAAATCTTCATTTGGATGACTTACTTCATCAAAATATTCTTCATGAAAAACTCTGTTGGAAATATACAATAATGAATATAATGATGTCAAGAATAAAAATATAATATCGATATAATGGAGTTTTGATATCCAACACCATTCATTGACTATCTTACATACAGACAAAGTTATAAATCCTATAGGTATACCAAGAACAAAGAACCTATCCGCTAAGGTTTTCATCCAAGGATATGACTTTAAATAGTATGCTCCTTCACGATTGATTTTAAATTCCGTATAACCTGCACAAAGAGAAGCTTCACACTGATCTAAATATTTATACATTCTTTCTATCTGTAACACCACCATATAGTATTGAAGCGAAAACCAAAAGAATGCAATGATAAGACCTGTATTAATAAATTCAAAATCAAAAACCAAATTATCAACTTGAGCTTTGATAACAGCATTCAATTTACTGCTGATATAGTTAGGATCAAATATTAAACCTATCAATAGAATCACAAGAATCAACAGAAGAACAGTAAGGTGATCTCGCTTAGCCAGATATCTCTTTTGTTGTTCAAAGGTATCCTTATAATGGTCGTATAAGACTTCTATCCCTTCCATAGTTATCAACCATATTATGCCCTATGAATAGCATTCTTTATTGAATCTAACGAAAAGGACATAGCCCAAGATACACCACACCCATATAACAAACTTGGCGAGGGATTTTCTCTATAGAGTTTTACCGCAATAATTTTCTTGCCAGCAGCTTTAGCCTGAGCAATTTCAAAGTACTGCCAATTACGATAGCCTATCAAAGTTCTATCCTTATGGGGTGTATCGGCATGTTCACCCACAAGAACAAGTATTGCATCCGACTGATTTATCTTTGTTGTGATAGCAGCTTTAATGCGACTGATATTCCAAGATTTTATTTCTTGTGTAGAACCATCATTAAAACTGAAATCGATGTTAGCATTACTTGCCCACATATTGAGAGTGTATTTATATTGACGATCATTGTCAAAATCAAAGCTTACAAAAATCTTCATATCAAACTTTTTTATTATGAATGTATCACAAATTAATTGGTGGTGATTTAAAGCTGCCCATACAGGGCGCATTGTTCGTAAATAACTTATACCCAGCTACCGAATGCTGTGGAAAAGTTGCTCCTTTTAGGTACAGTATGCCTGTATTACAAACATCAATCATCGTTAATGGAACATTAATCTGACGTCAATACTCTTCGATAACAAAATATTAATGAATAGATTAACGGGATGATTAATGGGGATTAATATTTTTATCTTGGAACACGAATTAATTGTTGAAATACCGAGCATACCACTCTGCAAAATGTCTCAATCCATCTCTCAAACTTGTATTGGGCTTAAAGCCGAAATCTTGTTCAAGAGGTGTAGTGTCTGCATAGGTTACAGGAACATCACCTGGTTGCATGGGAACAAGTTCTTTGTGGGCTTCAAAATCATAGTCTTTGGGAAGTACGCCTGCGCGAACCAATTCTTCTTGGAGGATGGTTACGAAGTCAAGGAGGTTTTCGGGAGAGTTGTTACCAATGTTGTATACTTTGTATGGAGGAATAGGAAGACCATCCTCACCATTCTGCTTCTCTGGAGCGTGCTGCATGATGCGGACTACGCCTTCTACAATGTCATCTACAAAAGTGAAGTCGCGTTTGCAATTGCCATAGTTGAAAATCTTGATGGTTTCGCCTTTCACCAGTTTGTTGGTGAAACCAAAGTATGCCATGTCGGGACGACCAGCTGGACCATAGACTGTGAAGAAACGTAAGCCTGTAGAAGGAATGTTATAGAGTTTGCTATAAGCATGAGCCATCAACTCGTTACTCTTCTTGGTGGCTGCATAAAGCGATACAGGGTTGTCAACCTTGTCATCAGTTGAATACGGAACCTTCTTGTTACTGCCATATACAGATGAAGAGGATGCATACACAAGGTGCTCTACTTCATGATGACGGCAAGCTTCAAGAATGTTGTAGAAACCGATGAGGTTGCTCTGAATATAAGCATCGGGATTAGTGATGCTGTAACGTACTCCTGCTTGGGCAGCAAGGTTTACAACAACAGAAATATTGTTTCCTGTGAAGATTTTATCTACAGCTTCTTTGTCTGCAATAGAGGCGTGGACAAAAGTCCAATCACGATTTAAAGCCTTTATTTCTTTCAAACGTTCATATTTGATATTGACATCATAGTAATCAGTAATAGAGTCAATACCGATTACTTTAATGTCCTTCACATCGTGAAAAAGACGCTTTACAAGATTGCTGCCAATAAAGCCAGCAGCACCTGTTACAAGAACCGTTTTGCCTTCTAATGTTACATTATATTCTACCATAACTTAGTCCCTTCTGAAGATATCGCGTGTATATACTTTATCTTCTACATCCTTCAGACAGTCATCAAAGCGGTTTGCAATGATTGCCTTGCTCTGTTCCTTGAACTCATCAAGATTATTAACAACCTTGCTGCCAAAGAAAGTGGTTCCGTCTTCAAGTGTTGGCTCATAAATAATAACCTCTGCACCCTTAGCTTTGATACGCTTCATTATACCTTGGATGGCAGACTGGCGGAAGTTGTCCGAGTTTGACTTCATGGTCAAACGATATACGCCAATCACACAGTTATGCTCCTTGCTTGCATCCCACTGGCCGTTTTCTGCATAATAGCCAGCTTTACGCAATACAGCATCAGCGATGTAATCCTTGCGAGTCTTATTTGATTCAACAATAGCGGACATCATGTTCTGAGGTACATTCTGATAGTTTGCAAGAAGCTGCTTGGTGTCTTTGGGTAAACAATAGCCACCATAACCGAATGATGGGTTATTGTAATGTGTGCCGATACGTGGGTCAAGACCTACTCCTTCAATGATGGCTTTTGAGTCGAGCCCCTTAACCTCAGCGTAAGTATCAAGTTCGTTAAAGTAGCTGACGCGAAGAGCAAGGTAAGTGTTAGCAAAAAGTTTTACGGCCTCGGCCTCCTTCATGCCCATAAAGAGAGTGTCAATGTTTTCTTTGATGGCACCTTCTTGCAAAAGTGCTGCGAAAGTCTTAGCTGCTTCAATCAACATATTAACATCAGTTACCGATTCGATAGCTTTGTTCTCTGCCTCAAACTCTGGCTTGTTGATAATCTTAGGGTAACCAACAATGATACGGCTTGGATAGAGGTTGTCGTAGAGAGCTTTGCTTTCACGAAGGAACTCGGGAGAGAAGAGGAGGTTGAACTTCTTAACACCTTTCTGCGCATACTTCAAATAGA
>ENA-ORNT01000312-ORNT01000312.1-human-gut-metagenome-genome-assembly--contig:-NODE-312-length-35622-cov-3.836646_pt1 | contig 35622 bp, 39 predicted proteins | sample MGYA00242120_ERZ509032 | MGnify/ENA primary metagenome ERZ509032 (study PRJEB26280, sample SAMEA2338729) | human gut metagenome | biome: human gut; feature: human-associated habitat; material: faeces...
ATTGGTCAGTATTATTTATTTGAGTCCAGTGGCTAACTTATTCTTGAAATTTAGGCTTATGTATTTTTGCTTCTAAAGGAATATATACGTAAATAGTCTAATTTTGCAGCAACAATTTAAGCTCACTTACTTTGAATCGCCGCCAGTTTTTCATTATCAATCGAAACCGGTAAAACAATTGAGAGCAGTTTTATTAAGATAATATCCATCACACCAATAAATATAATTGTCAATAAGGTAACGAAGATTTGAACAAGCAAAAGGTGCAAACCACCACCAAATAAAAGTCCATTAGGTACTAGATGACTGATCTGATGGCTAGCAAAAATACCAGTTGCAATACTTCCCCAGATACCGCTAACCCCATGACAACCGAATGCATCAACAACATCATCAATTGGCAGTTGTGGTTTGATCTTAGTAATAAAGTATTGGCTAACGATTGCACCGATTATTCCAATAATCATTGAACCACCTAGTGTAACGTAGCCTGCTCCAGGAGTGATTGCTACTAAACCAGTAATTGCACCATTACAGACTCCAGCTAGGGTAACGTGATTAAACTGATAACGATCCAATAACATCCATGTTACCATTGCACTTGAACATGAGATGGTCGTTGTTAACATGGCTTGTACGGCCGTATCATTAACGGCGAGGGCCGAACCAGCATTAAAGCCGTACCAACCAATCCATAAAAGGGCTGTTCCAATTAATACCCACGATAAATTATTGCGTTGAGAATGAACATCTTTCCGTCGACCAACCCAGGCTGAAAGGATTAAGGCCGTTATCCCCGCATTTACATGAACAACTAATCCACCAGCAAAGTCAACTGCCCCTAATCTTGCCAATAGTCCATGTGGTGCCCAAACCATATGCACAAGGGGGTAGTAAACAAAGATAGACCAGCAAATGGTAAACATTACTAAAAAATTAAAGCGTCCGTGGCCGACGACCGATCCACAAAAGATTGCCGGGGTAATAATTGCAAACATCATCATGAACATTGCATAATCGCCAATTGGAATGCCAGTTTTAGTGATAGCATCGATTGGCACATGAATCATTAATGTATTATTTAAATTTCCGACTATTCCCCAATGGTTGCCGGAAAATGAAAGAGAGTAGCCTACTGTAATCCAAAGAATCACGGCTAAGCCACACATCATAAAAACAGTTAGCAACATGTTATTAGCATGGCGCCGATTGACTAGACCACCATAGAAAAAAGCCAGTCCTGGTGTCATTAATAACACGAGAATACTGGCGATCATGATAAATAATGTATTAACTTGTAACATGTAGACCACCTCCTAATAATTAAAGGCTAATCTATCATTCTTGAATGGATCATACAATAGGTTAGACAAAATACTGTTAAATCATTAGTTGAATTCGCTTTCATAATGAAAGAGGATAAGTATTAATTGACTTTTGATTAATATTTTTATACGACGAAACAAAACGTTTGTACTCTTTTCATTACTTAAGTTACACTTGATTCAATAATGTAAGAATCTGGAGGGATGAACATGAAAAAGTATGATGATATTCTGATCGGATCAGGGCCAGCAGCCTATAAAATGGCTAATCTTTTGGCTAAAACCGACCGTAAAGTATTGGTAGTTGAGGGTTTCGAATATGGGGGAACTTGCCCTAACTATGGGTGCGAACCAAAAATTTTTCTAGAAGGAGCTGCCCGGACTGTTCTCCAATCTCAGCAACTTCTTGGTCGAGGCATTAGTCAACCAGTAAAATTAGATTGGGAAGCATTAATGCAGACTAAGCTTAAGCGGTTTGATCCATGGCCAGGCGAAACTCGCGATATTATTAAGAAAAGTCATGATATTGAAGACGGCTACGCAAGTTTTGTAGATAACCAAACTATTAGTGTAAACGGTCATCAATACCAGGCCGATCATATTATCATTGCGACGGGGCAAACGCCAAATATTCTGGATATTCCTGGTAAAGAATATCTTCATACTAGTTATGACCTCCTCTCGTTAAAAGAACTTCCACAACGGATTATGATAATCGGTGCTGGCTTTGTGGGATTAGAGTTAGCAACCCTTGTAGCAGCTGCTGGCGCTGAGGTAACAATCGTTGTTCATTCTGACCGCGTCCTTCGTGAATTTGCCAAGGCGGAAGATGAAGCGCTAGTTAATGCGATGAAGCAACGGGGAATAAAATTTAGCTTTAATACTGATACCCAAAAAGTAAGTCAAGGGAAAGATGGCTTGCTCGTTACGACCGATCATGGCGAAATACAGACTGACTATGTACTTGATGCAACTGGTCGTCATCCAAATATCGAAAAATTAGCACTTGAAAATACTGATATTGAATATGATCGTCATGGTATTAATGTCGACGGTCACTTAATGACAACGGTTGATGGTGTGTACGCAGTTGGGGATGTTGTTAATCTGAAACAACCTAAATTAACACCGGTCGCTGAATTTGAAGGTCAATATCTTTTTGACTATTTAACAGGTAAAACGGATCAAGATATTGTTTACCCGACAATTGGTCAAGCAGCCTTTACATTCCCAGAGGTTGCCCGTGCTGGTGTTAATCCAGATGATGTCGCTGGTGACTCACAATATCAAGTTAAGACAGTTTCACTAAAATATGGTAGCCTTTACGCAGGCCAAAACGATCAAATCAGTACCCTTACCTTAGTCTTTAAAGATCAGCAATTGGTAGGGGCAAGTGAAATTGGCGATTATGCGGCTGATGATATTAATAACTTCTTGCCAATTATTGGTTTGAAGATTAATGGGGATGAGTATCGCCAAAAGGTAATGGCGATTTATCCAACATTAGGTGATAAGGTTGCTGGGCTGTTGCCTTAAGTAATGTAAGTGGGAATTAGTCTCCTTAATAAGAAAGTGTGTGTAAACAGTCTTAATGGAAAAAAGGAGTTTGAGTAATGAAATTTTCAAAACAGCTTCATCAGCAGTTTCTAACTATCAATAGTATGGATGAGGGATTGTCGAATGACTAATAACGATACAAAGATAGAATTAGTAACGACAGTAGCTCCTGAACATTGGGATTTGCTTCTCAGTGCTGACCCAAGTAAGAAATTAGTTCAAAATTATCTGCAATCAGGGATGCTTTTTGCACAGTCTAAAGATGGTCATCCCATTGCTGTAATGGTTTTGCAAGAACTTACATCGGATAAATTAGAAATAAAGAATATTGCTGTTGATCCACGGCTTGAAAATCACGGAATAGCAACCAGGCTATTGCAGGATGCCGTTCACTTTGCAAAGGTACATCATTATCAACAATTGCAAATTGGCACTGGGAGTACAAGCTTTAAGCAGTTATACCTTTACCAGAAAATAGGTTTTCACGTTACTGAGATTAAAAGGAACTTTTTTGTTAAAAATTACGGACAACCTATTCACGAAAATGGTCTATTGTTACGGGACATGTTGGTGCTAACATTAGCTATCTCAGATTATTATTCCTGAAATTGGCCGTTTCACTATCTTAGTCATATAGTACAATAAAAATACAAACTTAAAAGTTAGGGTATTATCAATGACTATATTTGTAATTCTATTAATCTATAAATTCATTAAAGGAACATTTGAATATGAAAAGGTAACACGATTTGAGCTAATAATTATCCCAGTGTATTCTGCAATTATGATGGTCTTGAGCTTAGAAAACGTAAGATCTTTAACGGCAGCTGGACTTACAATTATTCTTCTAATCTTAGGAGCTTCGATTGGCTTTCTACAGGCAAGTAAAACGCAGATTAAAGACACTAATAAACTAGATTCCCATCAACGACCGATTCTGAAGATTAAAAGGAATTGGCCGTATCTTGTGGGCTGGCTTGTTTCATTTGCAATTGGCATCAGTGTTGAAGTGTTTTATGGGGCCCATATTAATGCTACGGAAATATCACATGAACTGTTTGAAGAGGTTCTTAAAGACTTATCCACAATCGCATTTTTCCGTAGTCACAACGCCTGGTTCATCTGGGTGTTAAATGTCGCAACTAGTTTTACTTATGGGGCCTGCTTAATGGTTCGCTATCCCAAGATTAGAGAAGCAGTGCGGCGAAAGAAATAAAGTGACCAATACAAGATCTTATTAAAGTAAACCTAAATATGCTAAACTTTAGTAAGAGTATGTGATTTAGGAGGAGTCATCTAATGGAATTACAAGATGCAATTAATCAACGCCATTCAATTCGTCAATTTACGGACAAACCCGTTGAAAAGAAAATGATTACTAAAATTGTTGAATTAGCTCAACGTGCTCCATCATGGGTAAACTCTCAACCTTGGCAAGTATATTGTGCGATGGGCGATACATTACAAGAAATTAAGAATGCTTATCGTGATCAAGATATTGCAGGTAACCAAGGGAATTCAGATTTGCCAGTGATGAGCCGTGAAGATTGGGCACCGCAAACCCAAGATAATATGAAGCAATGGCGGCATGGAATTGTTCATCATTTTGTTAATTTCGATGAGGCACATGAAAAGATGACAAATGCCAGCAATACTTTATATGATTCGCCAGTAATTCTTTATATTACTATTCCTAAAGCTTCACCAGATTGGTCGATTTTTGATGCGGGCTTATTTGCTGAAAACATCATGTTAGCAGCAACTGCTTATGGTTTAGGAACGATTCCAACCTATAACAGTGTTCGTTTCCCAGCTATTCTTCATCAAACTTTAGATGTGCCAGACGATGAACGGTTTATTGTTGGTATCTCGCTTGGATATTCGGCTGATACGACAATTAATAGCTACCATTCAGAGCGTCGTCCTGTAAATGAAATTTTACATTTTAACTAAAGAGGAAGAGTATAATGATTGCCAGATTTAATTACTTTTCGCCTTTAGGAATAATTAAGATTCAAGCAGATGCGATTGGGATCACTGAAGTAAAATTTGTTGATCAATCTGAAAGGGACAATCTTAATCCTAATTATCCGGCAATTAAAGATGCCATTAGATGGTTAGATGATTATTTCCTGGGAAATGTTCCTTTAACATATCCCCAGTTCCATTTGAACGGTACAGACTTTCAACAAAGAGTTTGGCAACAATTAAGACAGATTCCTTATGGGACAACGGTGACTTATGGGCAACTAGCTCAGAGACTTAATAGTAGTCCACGGGCAGTAGGGAATGCTGTTGGTAAAAATCCAATTTTACTGTTTATCCCATGTCATCGTATTCTTGGACAAAATGGTACATTAACGGGCTATAGCGGTGGCCTTGAACGCAAAAAGAAATTGTTAGCAATTGAGAATATTAAGCTCTAGTAATAAAATGATCTCTTGCTTTCAGTATTGATGAAGGCAAGGGATTTTTAACTTTACTTATAAATAATTAGTTTTTTCTACAAAATTTAAATTTATTCGTTACAATAACTAGTATGGCAAAGAGAAAGAAAAAACAAAATTTAATATATCTATCACTTGTTGTAATCGTCGCAGCAATAATCGGTGGGAGTTGGTTTTATTCTCATCATACGCGGGAGGTCAGTAATTCGTATGCTGTTAGTGAAACGGCTACGTTAAGCAGTGGCGCAAGAGTATATAATTCACTTTCAGCAATTCAACGCGCCAACCTGCCTGATCAAGCATTAGTTAAGGTCAATCGCTACTATCTGACTTCTAATGATAACGATGATACTTACGCACGGATTAACTATAATGGAAAAAATTATTTTATTCGGGCCACCGATATTGAATTGAAAATGAACAACGAAATCAATAATTATCTTACTCAATCTGGTCTTCCACACGCTAAAATTACTAAACAAATTTCAAGTATATTTGAACAACGCGGGTACAGTACTTCATCTGGAAATCCTCGTGGGGTCGTAATTCACGATACTGGGAATGAAAATTCAACGATTAGTAGTGAAGTACCTTATATGAAGCAAAATTATAGTTCAACTAGAGTGTTTGTTCATACATTTATTGATAATCAACAAATTTTGAATATCGCTGATACGAAATATATGGCAGAAGGAGCAGGGCCATATGCTAATCCATACTTTATTCAGTTTGAAATGCCTCATGAATATACTGCAGCTTCTTTTGCCAACCAGCTTGGCAATGCTGCTTACTATACAGCCTATATCTTAAAACAGAATAATTTACCTGTGACGAAGGGAACCAAGGATGGCGGTGGAACTGTTTGGACCCATGCAATGATTTCAAGTTATCTTGGTGGAACTGATCATGAAGACCCAATTTCTTATTGGTCGACATCGGCTCGTAAGTTATTTGGAACAACTTATAATATTAATAACTTTGTTGAATTAGTCCAGGCTTATTACAATCAAATGTGAGGGAAAACTACTTTTTGATTTGCTGATTAATTGAGCGAATCTCTTTTTTTATTGAGTACCAATTAAGAAGCCAAATTATGACATAAATTACAATAAAGATAAGCGTGAAAATGGCAAAATTAATCCAAGTCAATGGGAACCAACCGCATAGGATTGCTAATGGCGCAAAGCCAGCATAGTAAGCACAAAAATTAATGATCGTTTTCTTTAGCAGTGACCAATTTTTAAATTCAAAAATTAAACTGCCAAACCCAAAAACACAGCCAATTAGCATCCATAAAATAACAGAAACAGTTACGCTGTTAAGGGGATGAGCGAATTGGTTAACAAAATTAGGGGATGATGGGTAGTAAGTGGTACTGCCGTTAAGATAGTTGAAAACTAAAGAGATTGCTAAGCCAATTAGAACACCAATTCCTGAGAAACCAATCGTATATTTGACATATTTTTTCATAGTCCTAACCTCGCTTTCAAATTTTTGATTTTTCGTCGCGAAATCTGAATATGGCTACCATTTGTTAAAATTGCATCTATCAAACCATTATCTAATAACTCAAGGTGATCAAGGTAATGATAATTAAAAATAGTGCTGACAGATGCTTCAATAAAATCATTCGGAAGATTGCTTTTGAAGTGAGATAACCGTTCACGATAAAAGTAGGTATGATCTTTTGTTGAAATTTTAGTACCAGTCTTAGCGACAGTTAGTTCAAAGATATCAGGGAATTTAATGGGGATGATTTGATCGGCGTCATAACACCATAATACTGGTTCGGTACTTGTAAAACCTTTTAAGAGGTTATTAATTTGGGGATTCATTTCACGGACAAATAAATCGAGGTGTTCCTCTTCAATATTAGGGTCGATATGACAGTTTACTTTCATAGTTTCCACTTCCTTTCTAAGCTAAGTATATTATATTTGCCATTGCTTACATTACATATGTAATAAGTGGTCAAAAGTTCGCAGTAGATGGTAAAATTCCTTAAATTATTGGTCGTTTAGTTTTATGTATTTTAGGAGGTAAAACGATGGATTTTAAGCTTATGCCACTTAATGAAAAAGATTTACCAATTTTTGTTCCTGCAATGAAAGATTCATTTAACCAAGCAGCTCAAGTACAGGATAGCTCATTAGAAGATGTATTACCGACTGAAGATATTTATGCATCTCTTACTTGTGATAATGCCCATGGATTTAAAGCGGTTGTAGATCATGAGATTGTGGGTGGCGCAATTGTACAAATCGATGATCAAACTCATCACAATCATTTAGACTTCTTATATGTTGATACTGCACATCAAAATAAAGGAATTGGTTATAAAATTTGGACTGCATTAGAGCAGAAATATCCACAAACAGTTCTTTGGGAGACATGTACCCCGTATTTTGATAAACGAAATATTCATTTTTATATCAATCGTTGTGGCTTTGCTGTTGTAGAATTTTATAACCAAAGCCATCCAGATCCTAATTTCGAAATTCAGGATAGTAATAATGAAATGTTTCGCTTTGAAAAAAGAATTACTTTAGACGATTAAAAGTGTAATAGTGGAGAGTTATTAAAATCTATCTTATATTTATATTAGGAAGGATGTTTAATGACTCTCTTAATAATTTTTTGTCTATTGATTTTATATAATTTCATTAAAGGAACATTTCAATTAGAAACTGTGACTAAGACTAGTTTTATAATTATTCCGCTTTATGCGTTAGTCATGACGATTATTTCGATCTTTACGGAGCAACAGGAATGGCATTTGCTAGTTACGATTGTTCTAATTTTAATTGGTATTATGCTTGGCTGGTTTCAAACATTTAGCGTTCGCATTGTAAAAACAGCGAAAAAAGATAAATATGGTAATCATATATTTAAATATCGGCGTGGTTGGGCCTATTTATATGGATTTGCCCTCGTATTTATGGTTGAAATTGCAACGGATCACCTTTTAGGGTTAAAGATGACTTTTAAAGGGCTATTATTTGAATTATTAGATGAAGTTTTACGAGAACGTTTTAAATTTTTGCCAGATAATGGGTGGGTAATTTGGCTATTACTTACGGTTACAACTGGTACATACACATTAATTCTTATTCGTCACTATCCGTGTATTAAAGAGGCATTGGTGCGGAAAAAATATACTAAGAAAAAACGGTCAGGAAAAAACTAGCATTTTTTCGCTAACCATTTTTGTTATTTAATAAAAGTGTGTTTTAGGCTCTTAAATAAGCCATAAATTGTTAATAATGTGAAGAAAATAGCAGATGAGAATAACGCTCCTCTTGCGGTACGATCAATCAGGGCAATTGTCAGCGGAGAAATCGCACATCCGATATCCATCGTGATTAAGACAATGGTTGTCGAGAAATTAACGGCATTTTTATCGCTAACATTATCAATCCATTTGAAAATAAATGGCATTACAAGGCCAAAACCACTTTCGAGAATAATACACCCAGTTACTAATATCCAGAAATGGTGAGCGGTACTAATCAAGAAGAAGCCGCCAGCATTAAATGCTAAACAAAGTGGAAATACAAATTGATGAAGCCGTTGTTCAAGCCAATTTGGTGACCATTTCCTATTGAGAAAAGGACTAATTAATAATCCAAAAATCATACCAAGGTTTGGAATAGTAGCGAGCAATTCAATATTTACATGACTAATTGTAGGAAATGCGTGCATCATTAAAGGAAGTGCTGGCGAAATTACTGCCGACATCATTATAAATAATGAAATTGCTAAGAGTGATAGTTTATAGGGTAAGTGGTGAATATTTGTATTTGATTTCATGATTTAATGTTTTTATCTTTCATTACTTGATCCAAAAATGTCTAAGAAACTAATAAAGAGATTAATAAAATCAAGGTAAAGCTGTAATGCACCAAGGACAGCTAGCCCATTGGATGATACTTGACCATTACACTCGGTATAGATATTTTTCATTCGTTGCGCATCCCAAGCTGTTAATGCCGTAAAAATGATTACCGCAACGATTGAAAGCAGATAATTAATTATTGGACTTTGCACAAAAAAGTTAACCAGCATGGCGATAATCATGCCAATTAAGGCTGCACTGGCATAAGAACCAAGTCGCGTAAAATCACGGTGAGAAAAAGTACCAATAATCGCCATTGTTAAGAATACACCCGCTGAGGAAACGAAGGCTGTTGCAATATCAGTACCAGCATAAGCGCCTGCGATAAAAGCAAAGGTAATTCCGTAGACGATCGCTGTTAAAATTAATAGGAACAGACAAAGACCAGGACTACGAGTAGCATTAAAATTAATCCCAAACGTTAGGATAATTGGCAAGAGGATAATTAACCACATTCCCCAGCGGTTATTGACCATAAAAGCAGTAAATTGCTGAGCGAAAACAGTCATTACGAGCCAAGCGGTTAAGGCAGAAAGCAATACTGCCAGGGTCATTAAACCATACATTTTTGTTAAAAACTTATTTAAGTCGGTAATATCAACAACGTTTCGACGATTAGGTGAAAAATTATCCATTATTGAACGCTCCCTTCATAAATAAATCCTTACCTTTATTATATTCCATAAATTTAATAATAAAATTGTTTTGCGGGAAAATTATGCTAACTTACTAGTTTTTTGTATAATATATAAAATTATAGGAGGGATAAATTATGCAATGGTTTGATAAACAATTTACTGAACTAACAGTTAATGAACTTTTTGCCATTCTTAAGTTACGAGCACAAGTTTTTAATGGAGAACAACAGAGTTCCTATCCTGATCCGGATGATAGTGACCCACTTGCGCACCATGTTTTTGCGACTACTAATGGTGAAGTAGTTACTTATGCACGTTATTTTATTCAGAATGATGTTGTAACTTTTGGTCGCGTAGTTGTGGCTCCACAAGCACGCGGGATTGGTTTAGGTGGAAAGATTATTGAACATTTATTAAGTGGAATCAAAGTGAATTTCCCCAACTTTAAGATAACTATTCATGCCCAAGCCTATGTTGAGGACTTTTACAAAAAATATGGTTTTGAATCTGTGGGTGACCATTTTATGGAGGCCGAGCGCGAGCATGTTACGATGGTTTATGAACCGTTAAATGATATTTATGACAAATAACATGATAAAAGCAAATCAAATTGGTTCCGTTAATTATATAAGAACCTTGAAACAAAGCGGTCTTAACGCTCATGAACAGCTTGATTTAATTATTAATCACCATTTACAAGCTTATATTGATAACTATGGATTTCTTCAATTTTCACCAACTGTATATCAATTTTCACCTCAGTTAGCCCCTACCAGTTTTTTCTATCCTTATTTTCGTGATCTAGTTGTGACGGCTTATTCAGGGAAGAAAGGGCTAAAAGCAGATTTGTTAGGACGCAAAATTCATTTATTTCGCAGTTATCTTGATCGGCAAAACATCACTTTTATTCGCCAATATCAGCGTCCCTCTCTTTCACCAGAAGCGACAGATTTTCAACGATTGCTTTCCTATGCCCACGATAATCACTTTAAATTAGACTTTAAAACTGGTGCTAATTACCATAATCGTTATCATCATAAATTTGCTTACCCCTCTAATATGAAGGTTCAATTAGTTCGTAATTCGTATCGTCGGTATGCTAATCCAGCCCGAATGATTGAATTTATTGTTGATATCGAAACAGGAAAGTTTGTTAGTCAATGGAATATTTATCGCTTTGATAACCAAGGAAGAGTTGATTCAGACCCCACGCATTATTCGACCAATCAATTACGGCAAATCGCTGATACAGAATCTTTTAACTATGGAATTCCCTATGGGGAGTATTATGTAACTGGTAAATATCGTCACACTCATCAACGTCTTGATATTACTCAACCGACCGATAGTCAGCTTCGAAGGGTTGCTAAAAAATATTGGCAGGCACCTATTGATTATGATGATGGCGGTAATTATGCTGACTTAGTAAAAAATATGCAGGATGTTATCGCATGGCGAGGCGTTCCAGATTCGCAGCGAATAGAAGTTTATGCTGATTATGTCAATTCATTAAAAGAACATCAGTGTAAAAATAGCGGAATTAATCATTTCTTTGCTAAGAATAAAGCATTTCAGCACTTTTATGTTCCTTGGTGGCGGATATTGGTATAATTAAGGACAGAAAGCGTTAATCTATTTTGAAGTGATTATCCAGTGAAATAATTAAGTTGTTATTGTCTATTATGTTCCAAACGTGTTATGGTTGAACTTGAATAAAATTAAAATGATTGATTGGAGGGATTCTTGGATGGGAACCGATTATGATCAACTTAAAGCAGCTTTAAAAGAACCGTCATTAAATGCCAAACTTTTTTCTTCACAGTTTGGTTTAGAGGCAAAGAAGCACCGAATTTTGACCAATGGGCGGGCAAGTCGTTATCCATATCCTGAAAATCTGCGTTCACGGCAATATAATATTTATTTGAACTCAGGCTATACGGATGACATGATGGACTTTGAAACGGGTCCAGTTGTTGGAGCTAAAAATGCAGTCCGGCAACTAAAAATGTTAGAGCAGATTGTTATCTCACATTTACGGAGTGATGAACGATTATGGCCGTTAAGTATGGCGCCAGGACCGACTTATCAGCATGACCTTGAATATTTACAAACTGCATTTACTAAGAAATGGGACCAAGAGACTCATGATTATCTAGGGAAGAAATATGGTATTGTTCAAGAAATTTTAGGGGATGTCCATGTTAATTTTAGTTTGGATGGTGAATTAATCAACGAGATTTATCACCGCTTTTATGCGGACCGGTATCCAAACCGTATTGATTTTCAAAATCATCTTTACTTTAAATTAGCGCAAAAGTTCTACCTTTATCAATGGTTATTTACGTACTTATATGGAGCAAGTCCGGTTTCTGAAGATATGCCACATAGTATTCCAGAGGATTTGGAGCTGCCAGTTCGAAGTTTGCGTTGTAGTGATTATGGGGATGATAACTTTACCAATGAGCAAGTTACCTATACTTCATACGACCAGCATTTTGCAGAACTAAAGCGCTTCATGGACAATGGCACTTACTATAGTATGAAGGAATTCTTTGGCCCGGTACGGTTACGGCGGCATAACCATGATATGCATGATATTGATGGGGCCTTACATAAGGGAATTGATTATCTTGAATTTCGTAATTTTGACCTTGACCCGTTGTCGCGAACAGGAATTAGTGACGATACGATTAACTTCCTTGAATTAATGCTTTTAAATAGTATTCTTTCACCATTACCTGATAACTTGGAGGAACGATTAGCGGAAGCAAAAAAGCGGAATAATGGAGTGGCCTTACAAAAGCCAAAGGAACAATTACCGTGGATGCATGAAGAAGCAATGCAGTTAATCGCAGAGTTGCAAAACTTTATTGTTGAGTTTAATGCTCCGCGAGAATACCAGCTTGCTTTGAAGTTTGTACAACGACGAGTGGATGATCCTTCGCTAACTCTTAGCGGTCAGTTAGCAGATCAACTTGAAAATGGTGATTTATTATCATTTGGGTTAAAAATTGCCAATGATCGTTACACGAAAAATATTAATTTCCAACATCCATTGCAAGCAATCAGCGATGTTTACTCAGATGATGTTCAACAATTGGTTAAAGCTGCCATTGAGTTAGGTGTCCAAATAGACTTGCAACCAACGCAAGTAGTATTATATGTAGGAGATCATCAAGAAAGCTATAATGCTCAAGCAACTTTTGATTTCTCAAAGGGTGCCCGTGATGTAATTCTTAGTGATTTTCCAGAAGTTCAGGATTTTCAGGAAAAGTAAAAAAGAGACTGAGGAGATTATTTCCTAGTCTCTATCTTTTTAAAGTAGGGTAATAACCTTGTTTTCACTTTCGTTATTTCCCGGGAAATAGAAAGAAGCGCTAAAAATGAGAAAGATTGGAATTATTGGCCTCGGTCATGTGGGTGAAATGCTAGCCAACCAATTAGTAATGAACGGAAAAGTTGATGAATTAGTTTTGATTGATGAAAAAGATCAACTAGCTATTGCAATTCAGGCTGATTTAAATGATGCCCAAACGGTCTTGGCGACCCACACAAAAATAATTATTCAAGATTACGCTGCCTTAGCCGATGCGGATGTCCTTATTACCGCCTTTGGAAAGAGTGCTTTGATGAAGCAACAACCAATGGCTGAGCTTGAGACCAGCTATCAGCAGGCCTTACAAGTTGGTAATAAGATTTTTAAGAGTGATTTTAGTGGGATCTTAATCAACCTTACTAATCCTAATGAGGCAATTACTGCTGTTCTCCAGCAAAAAGTTGGCTTGCCGCAAAAGCAAGTAATTGGGATTGGCACGGTTGTTGAAACGGCGCGCCTTTATCGGGCAATTGCAGAAGCCGCAAAGGTCGCCGCTGCCAATGTAACTGGTTTTGTCTATGGTCAACACGATGGTCATCAGATATTTGCTTGGTCAACTGTTCGTGTGAATGGACAACCCTTAACTGCGGCAATCAATGGTCATCACTTAGATCAAAGTCAGCTTAAAATTAAGGCGAACCTTAGTAATTGGTACACTCTCGATGGATTAGGGTATAATGTTAGTGCTGTTACTGCTTGGACTCTCCGAATTATTACGGCAATTTTTGCGGATGAACAATTAGCGTTGCCGGTTGCAATTTATCAGCCGCAGTATTCCACTTACATTAGTTTTCCAGCGTTAATTGGTCGGCAAGGAATTGGCAACCTTCTCCTCTTAAAACTTTACCCATTGGAAGAAGAAGAGATTAAGAGTGCAGCAGCAACAATTAAGCATCAATTAGATTCTCTAAAAAATATTAAAGGGGAGTAGTTGTATGATTAAACGAATTGCAGTTTATTGTGGTGCGCGTGATGGAAATAATCCGGCATTTAATCATGAAGCACAACGATTTGGTGAATGGCTGGTCCAACACGATATTGAATTAGTTTATGGTGCCGGTGCGTTTGGCTTGATGGGAACCCTTGCTCGGACAGTCTTAAAAAATGGCGGCGTTGTTCACGGGGTAATAACTACTGAGCTAGCTGAACGTGGAGCCATTTATAACGAATTAAAAGATGTAAGAATTGTCCCTAATATGGATATTCGCAAGCAAACGATGATGGATCTTGCGAATGGGTTATTAGCTTTTCCCGGCGGCTTTGGGACACTAGAGGAAATTACCGAAGCCGCCTCATGGACAACAGTTGGGGATAATCATAAGCCAGTTGCTTTTTACAACTTTAATGGCTTTTATGATTCGTTAAACGACCTATTTAAGCAAATGAATAAGGCGGGCTTTGTAGAAGATCCTTATCTAAATAGTATCTGTTTTAGTGACCAGTTTGACCAGATTTTGGCATTTATGCAAAATTATAAAGCACCAGCACATCGTCAGTATGCTCGAAAATAATTTAAAAAACGTGAGTGGGAATTAACTTTCTCGACAAGGCGGTGGGCTAAGAATAGAACGGTGATTAGCACGGCACGGGCTGATTATCGTTCGGACTTAGCCTCGAGCCTTGTGGTTAATTTCCACGATATCGTAACAACATTCGTATAAAAAAATGAGGCCGTTGAAAAAACAAAAGTTTTTTCTCAGCCTCGCAAACATTATTTTAATGGTTGAATAGTATAAACTTGGTCATCAGCTTCATCGGTTAATGAAACTGGCCGTTGTTCATTTGCCCGAATAGTAATGTGATAACCAAATCGATCAAGGAAAACTAACTTATCAGGTTTGATTTGTTGAACCGTTGCCGGAATGATTTGGTTATCGATACCGAGCTTTAATTCAGGAGAGATGGTTATTTTATGAGAGCGATCTCGTTCTTTATCATAATATTGCCATGTGCCCGCATAAAAGATAGGTAACGAGATCGTATTATTGCTTTTCTTCGCACGACTGAACCCTAAAGTACTGGTGAGTCCAGCCATTAGTCCCGCGCCGAAAAGTAACATTCCTTTTTTTCTCATATTTTATCAGTCTCCTCAATTAAGTGATAAGTCATTCTATAACATAACTAATTATACACACATTTCTATTATCAGAAGATTTCATTTCTGTTAAAAACGCGCAATAATTGTTAAAATTAGATGTAAGCAAAGAAATATTTGAAAAGGAAGAGTTGATTTTATGTTAAAACTTGGTGTTATTGGAACAAATATTATTACTGATCAGATGTTAGATGCAGCCAAGAAAACAGGAAAATATGAATTGACAGCTGTCTATTCTCGGACATTAGAACATGCTGAGAAGTTTGGCAAGCCATATGGAGCAACTGAATTTTACGATGACATTGATAAGTTCTTTGAAGAGGGCGATTTTGATGTCGTTTATATTGCTTCACCAAATAGTTTGCACTACCAACAAGCACGGAAAGCAATTGAAAACGATAAATTTATTATTGTTGAAAAGCCAGCCTTCGTAAATCCAAGTGAATACAGTGCGATTGAATCATTATTGGCAGCCCATCCTAAGGCACGTTTGGTTGAAGCAGCTCGTCATATCCATACCAAGATTTATCAAGCTGCCTTGAAGAAAGTTGATGAGATGAAGGAACATTATATTCAAGGAGCAACCATCACTGTAATGAAATACTCATCACGTTTTGATAAAGTTCTTAATGGCAGTGAACCATATCCAAATATTTTTACCCTTAAGTATGCTGGGGGAGCTTTAATGGACCTCGGTGTATATGCTGTATATGGGGCCGTTACTATTTACGGTGAACCAGAATCTGTAGTTTATTTCCCAACTCTGACTAAAACTGGGGTTGATGGTAAAGGGGTTGCAATTCTTAACTATGACAAATTTACTGTCACTCTCAACTTTGGTAAGACAGCTAACTCCCACCTTTATTCTGAAGTTTACGGCTTGAAAGATACTTTAGTCTTTGATAGTATTTTTGATACGCGAAAGGTTACTTATTATGATGCTGACCAAAATGCGCACCCAATCGAAGCGCCCGTTGAAGAAAACTCAATGACTGATGAAATGAATGATTTCGCAGACCTCTTTAACAATCCTGATGATGAAGAAGAAATGAAGAAGTACAAGCATTGGTTAGAATTATCTAAGACGGTCAACTCAGTTATGTACTCCCTTCGTCAATCTGCTCAACTAGTTTTCCCATCTGATAACGATCAAGAATAGGATGATTTAATTTGATCGAACAATTTCAAAAACACTTTGATGAAAAATACAAGCAACCAACAGCAATCCAAAAAGCAGTTGCGCCGGCATTAAAAACTGACCAATCTGTCCTTGGAATAGCACCGACTGGCTCTGGTAAGACCCTAGCCTTTACGTTGCCACTCTTGCCTAAGATTATGCCAGGCGAGGGAACTCAATTATTGGTTCTCGCACCTTCACAAGAATTGGCAATTCAAACAACCAAGGTAATCCGTGAATGGGCAACTTTAATTGGCGTTAGCGTTCAATCCCTGACAGGGGGGGCAAATTTACGGCGACAAGTTATGAATTTACACCAACACCCTGATGTCGTAGTAGGGACACCTGGACGGGTACTCCATATGCTTGATAACCATCACTTAAAACTCGGCCATTTAATGACAATGGTTATTGATGAAGCTGATGACATGCTTCAAGACGATACTTTAGCTGTCGTAGAAGATATTGAGCGTGCAACCCCGTTATCTACTCAACTAGCATTCTTTTCTGCTACAAAATCTCCTGTTCTGGATGAATTGAATGTGATGTTTGGTCGCGATATTGAAACTATTGATGTTCGTGATGAGGATACTTCTCAGGGACCGGTAGAACATGGTTACTTAAGTGCACGAACCAATGCGCAAAAAACAGCAACTTTACGTCGGCTGACAAGTATTAAAGATTTTCGGGCGCTTGTCTTCTTCAACAGTACCCGCACTCTTAACTATGCTGCAAGTCGGTTGCGACACGAACATGTTCCGGTAGATACCTTGGGTGGTAGACAGAAACAAGTACAACGTGAAAAAGCAATGCGGATGTTTCGGAAGCGACAAATCAAGTTATTGTTGACAACGGATTTGGCAGCCCGGGGCATTGATATTCCTAAATTGCCTGCTGTTATTAACTTTGACTTGCCGACATCGCTCAATACTTATATTCATCGGGTTGGTCGTACTGGGCGACAAGGAGAAACAGGGTTAGCACTTAGTTTAGGTGATGATCATGATATTCGTGACCTTAAGAAGTTGCTTGCTGATAGTGACTATGAACTAACTAAGCTCTATATTGGTGATAATAAATTAACCAACCAGAAACCAGAAGAAGGGCAACGGGTAGTTTCAATCAAAAAACAGGCTAGTCGTCACCTACAAAAAGAACAATTAAGTGGTGAAACCCATAAAAAGATGAATCAAACCCTTAGTGGATTCTCGAAGCCAAAGAAACGGTGGAAGAAAAAGAATCGCAAAAATAAAGGAATTCGTTTGAAGCATCGTCGTAAAAATAACGAAAATTAAAAAAGAATAATTATCGTCTTTACGAAATCCTTCGTAAATGCGATAATATTCTTTAGTTTGGTCCTATAGTATAATTGGATAGTACATCCGCCTCCTAAGCGGTCGATTCCGGTTCAAATCCGGATGGGACCATTTGATAATGCACTGTCGACGTGATTGCTTTGTTTAGTGATTACGTCTTTTTTATTAGAAACTGAAGGGAGAGTCGTTAATGCAACCACCATATAAAATTATGTTTTTGTTTGGTACGCGGGCTGAGGTTTTGAAGTTGGCACCGATCATTAGATTGATGCATCAAAATCCTGCGACCTGGCAGCCGGTTCTTGTTGCAACGGGAAATTCACAATTATTAAACGACACGTTGGCATATTTGAATTTCCAAATTGATTTCAGTGTTGATTCATCGAACGTAACAAGTACAAATGAAGTTGAACTATTGAGCCAACTGTTGCATAACTTAAATAATGTGATTAATGCTGGACAACCAGATATGATCCTTGTGGCTGGTGATGCTACTACAAGTTTGGCTGCCAGTTTGATTAGTTTTTATCATCATATTTCACTTGGCCATGTTGAAGCTGGTTTGCGTACTTATGAACGGTATTCGCCATTCCCTGATGAAATGCATCGGCGCCTTACAGATAATCTAGCAGACCTTTATTTTGCGCCAACGACAAGTGCCCGCGATAATTTATTGCAAGAGCACCATCCAGCAAAACGAATCTATGTTACTGGAAATACTTCAATTGATAGCGTGAAGCATAATTTACAAGAAGATTTTACGCATCCTTTACTGCAGTCCATCCCAGCAGATAATCGGATTTTATTAATGACAATGCGGCGCAAAGATAACCTCGGCGCCCCCATGAAGCGTGTTTTCCATACAATGCGTGATATTGTGGAAACTAACAACAATCTTGACCTGATATTTCCTGTCTATCCTCATCCAGAAGAAGAATTACTGGCTAATGATATTTTAGGAGATCATGACCGGATTCATCTTATTACACCATTAAATCATCATGATTTCTTAAATATTGCTGCCCGGAGTTCGATTCTGTTAACTGATTCAGGCGGTTTGCAGGAAGAAGCTCCAGCATTGCATCGCCCTCTTTTGCTTTTACGTGATGAAACAGAACGTCAAGAAGCGGTCAGCCTAGGGGGCGTAAAAATTGTTGGTACTGATCCGACAACGATTCAACAAGCGGTTTTTGAATTGTTAAATGATGAGAAGAAGTATCGGCAAATGGAACTAGCGGAAGTACCATTTGGAGATGGGCACGCAAGCGAAAAGATTCTTAAAATTGTTGAAAAATACTTATCACAACAATAAAAAAGGTGAATAAGAGAGCTTTTTATGTAAAAGAGTAGTCTCTTATTCACCTTTAGTTTGCTTTAGGTGATCGTAATGATCCACGTTTAACGATAATTGGTAATTGCTTTAGGACATTGTAAACATGATGAAGTTCCGTCTCTGCTTTCTTCTTATCAATTCCTTTAACAGTCATAACAGCATCAGCAGCTTGCGCATAATTACGCTTATATTCTTGATTGATTTTATTCCAATCAACTCCAGCAAATTGTTGAGCTAATTCCTTATCATAGGGTAACTTTCCCTGAAGCATCAGAACCGCGATTCCAGGATAACCAAGATAGCCTTGCCAGTAAGAGGCATTGTCATTTGAAGTATAGGTATTGTCGTGAAAGGTAACGGTATAAGTTTTCGCTTCATTAGAAGAGGTTACGAGTGCTTGATCGTTTTCAAGTTTAACGTGATTGTCAGCAATTGCTGTATAAGCTTCTAATATTTTTCAATTGGTGGAAATTTCTTCATCATTTTAGGTCAGTCCCTTCTTCGTATTTATTATAGTTGGAATTTTTAAGATAAATAAAAAATTCGCACTGTAAGTTTACAGTCCGAATCCTATCATTTATTTATCTGCAATATCACGGTTATCTTTGAAGATTAACCACTTTGAGAAAATATAATTAGCAATTACCACAATGACATTATCAATAAATTTAACGATAAATTGTTGGAGAGGTGTATCGAATTTCAAAACTTTGATACCTACATACGTAATTATTAAATCGATAAATAAAGTCAATCCACGATAAAAGAAAAATCGGAAAATTTCAACAATAAAGTCACTAACGGTAGTGTAATGGGAACCAAATACCCAGACTTTATTGGTAAAATAAGCAACTAATACGGATGCAAACCACGCAATTACAGTTGCAAGGGCAACATTCCAGTGAAGTCCCGGACTCAAAATCTGGAATACTGCTAAGTTAACCACCGTTGTGACAACGCCCCAGAAAAGGTAGGCAATGATTGACTTATATTTTACCCACAGATCCTTAATCATTCAGTTTAGCCGCCTTTTCTACTAATTGCTTAGCGAAGGCATCGAGCTTTTGAATGTCTTCTTCATCTGGTGCGAGGTTGATTTTAACATTTTCAGCGCCCTTAGTTGCCCCTGTCTTGGCAAGGGCATCCCCAAATTTATCGACGGCGACACAGAAGTCATCCCCATAGAAAGTATCACCAGAGCCGGCAACTCCGTAAACTTTGCCTGCTAGTTGTTCTTCTTGCAAGTCTTCATAAAAGTCAATTCCTTCTTCTGGAAGAGCTCCCTCATCGTAAGTGTAAGGACAGATCACACAAATATCAGCTTCTTCAAAGTCAGCTGGATCAGCCATTGTCATTTCAACTTCATCGACTTCTACTCCTAAATTTTCAAGAGCGTCAGTAATAATGTCCGCAACGTCTTCATTATTACCGGTAATGGTTGCGTATACTACAAGTGCTTTTGCCATTTTATAACCTCCATTAAATCTATAACGTTCATATAGTATAGCACGGTTTGCGATATCAGGGCAGACAAGTGGTATACTATTTATGTTAGATTGTAAATAAGGAGATCGCGAAAATGATTAGTTTAAAATCACCTCGAGAAATCGATGCAATGGAAAAGGCCGGGGCAGCCTTAGCAGCAATGCACCTTGGCCTTCGTAAAATTATTAAGCCAGGCATCTCAAGTTGGAAGATCGAAGAATTCGCTCGGAAGTACTTCAAGGCTGCTGGAGCAAAAGCTGAACAAATTGGCTTTGAAGGATACAAGTACGCTACCTGTGTTAGTGTTAATGATGAAATTTGTCACGGATTCCCTCGTAAGAAGTTAATCTTAAAGAAGGGCGACTTAGTAAAGGTTGATACGGTTGTCAGTGTCGACGGTGCTTTCAGTGATTCTTGCTGGAGCTATGCGGTAGGAGAAGTTTCCCCTGAAATCCAAAAGTTAATGGACGTTACTAAGAAGTCACTGTTTATGGGAATTGGCCAATGTGTTCCTGGTAACCGGATTGGTGATATTGGGGCGGTGATTCAACACTACACAGAAGATGAGAATGGCTATGGGGATGTCCGTGAATTTGTTGGTCACGGTATTCAACCAACAATGCATGAAGATCCAATGGTGCCTCACTACGGCGAACACGGTCAAGGAATCCGTCTTCGTAATGGGATGACCATTACTGTTGAACCAATGATTAACACCGGTACGTGGGAAGCTGATACCAGTGATCCAAGTGGTTGGCTTGCCAAGACTGCTGATGGTGGTTGGAGTTGCCAATACGAACATACCTTAGTTATTACGAATGATGGTCCGAAGATTTTGACGTCTCAAGATCCAGAAGCAGATGCTGATTACATGTACGATGATAATTATGCTAAGTACTTAGACCATTACCGTGAGATCGCAGAAAAGGTTGCTAAGCAGTTTGAAAATTAATAGCTGGGCAGTAAAAAAGGATGTTAGAAAACTTTTTCGTGTTTCTAACATCCTTTTTATAACGTTCGCTAATCATATTGATGCATATACTTTGAAAGCCGCTTTAAGCCTTCTTTTAAGGTTGCCTCTGGTGCACAGTAGCCGAGGCGAACGTGACCCGGAGTATCAAAAGCATCGCCGGGAACGAGGAGAACCCCTTCGTCATGAAGCAAGTTTTCACAGAAGGTATGAATATCAACCGGTACATCAAGCATTGGAAAGGAAGTGGAGACTGCTTGTGGCATGATGACACTTGCTCGGTCTTCATGATCAATCCAATCCTTATAAATGGCGAGGTTGCCAAGAACTAACTTCCGATTCCGGGCGAGAACTTGATCACGGTGACGTAAAACATAGGTGGCGAGCTGGTCGTTAAAGACTCCTCCACAGATCATGGTGTAGTCACGGAACTTACGGAAGATATCGGCAACTTCAGCGTTAGTCGCGGTCCAACCGATTCGAACTCCTGGGACTGAATAAGTCTTCGAAAGAGAATTAGTAGAGATTCCCTTATCGTAAAGATCAATAATCTGCGCAAATTTTTCGGGGTGATCGAGGGGCAAGTAGACTTCATCAATAAGAACATAAGCATCGACTGACTTAGCAATTTCAACAACTTGTTCGAGAAACTCTTTATCAAGAACCGTTCCCGTTGGATTATTTGCGTTGTTTAGACAAATCATTTTAGTATTAGGTTTAACCAGCGCTTTTAGGTCATCGATTCGTGGGTACCAGTCATCTTCTTCATGAATATGCCAGTAATCAACATCTGCACCTAATGATTTAGGAATGTCGTAGAGTTGTTGGTAAGAAGGGTATTCGGCAATTACATGATCACCGGGATTGATCAAGGCATAGAGAGCTAAAATATTTGCTCCTGTGGCACCGTTTGTTTGCAAGATATTTTCCGGATCAACATGGTGATATAGTTTAGCAACTTCTTCTTTGAACTCGGGTGATCCTTCAATCCACCCGTAGTTCATTTGCTGCTTATCAAGCATCTCATAAAACTCTTCACCATTGTTACCATCTAAATTTAAGAGATCGTGCATACTCAAAGAGGCGATTGTACTTTGTGAAATATCATAAGTCGCGCTCTTTTCCCACCTATTTAGCCATGCTTCGACACCAAAATGTGCTATTTCTACCATGATCTTTTCCTCCTTTAATTAATTGAAATTGTTCCGTTGATTACTAATACTAAAGAAATAACCGCAAAGACAGCGATAATCCCCATTGCCCATTTTTCCTTTACTGTGATTGGGTGATGGAATTTCTTGCATGCTTGGACATAGAAGAAGAATCCGGGAATAAAACCGACTGAAACAACCATTATTTCCTTCCAGCCAGAGAGAACCATCGCCATCAGTTCAAAGAGGGTGGCAATTAGTCCAATGACAAATTGTCCCCATTCTTGGTGTTGCCAACTGTACATCATCTGGTAAATGCCAACAAGGAGGTAACAGATCAAAATCGCAGCCGTACAAAGCGTATATGCAAAGTTATAAGCATAAGTAGTGAAAAGTAAAGAGAAGAGGAAGATTGATTGAAGAACCCCGGTGATTATTAATGCCCGTGTTGGCGCTTTTTTGTCATTTAGCTTACCCCATGATGTTGGAAGGGTTTCATCATCAGCCATTAGCATTAATGATTCAGCTGGGAGCATTGTCCACGAAAGCCACGAAACTAATACTGAGATGATCAATCCGATACTGATCAGGGCGGCACCCCACGTTCCAACCAGATGTTGCATGATAGCACCAAGCGCCGGTTGACCACCAGCTGCTAACTGGGCGCGGGTCATTACCCCGTATGGCAGAATAGAAACCACAATGTAGATAACGAGTAGGCTTACAAGACCGAAGATGGAAGCCCGTTCAGCATCAGTCCGTGTTTTGGCACGACTAGAAAGAACCGAGGCACCTTCAACGCCGACAAATAGCCACATCATTACCATAATTGAGGCCTTTACTTGGTCATAGATTGAACCAGTTTCGATTTTTGAACTGAGATTCTGTGTTACATTGCCCCAGAAATCAGCAGTAAAAATCTTAGCTTTAAAACCAAGAATCACACAGATAACAAAGACGACTAATGGAATAATCTTGCAGATTGTCCCAATTGAATTGATGAAAGCCGCTGATTCGATCCCTCGATTTACCAAGAATGTCAAAACCCAGGTTAAAATAATTGCAACAATAATTGAGAATAAGTTTTGACCATTGGCAAATAGGCTGGGGAAAAACGTTCCAAGGGCGCTCATCATAATCGTCGCAAAAGCAATATTGCCGAGCCACGCTGAAAGCCAGTATGCCCAACCAGAAATAAATTCGCCCAGCGGACCAAAAGCAGCTGCCGCATAGCTGAAAATCCCTGAATCAAGGCCTGGCCGCTTTTGCGAAAGATTAGTTAGGGAGAGAACTAAAGTCAAGACGCCAATCCCTACTATTATCCAGGCAATGATTGCTGGTCCGGGAGCCGCCGCGGTAGCTAAATCACTGGTAATTCCAAATACTCCCGAACCAATTGTTGATCCCACGATTAAAAGGGTTAGTTCCGTCGTATTAATACCTTTTTTCTCACTCATTTACTCCACCTCACGATCTTATATATTAGAGTGAAAATCACATAAATTTTCTTAACTCAATTATAGCAGCGTCGGAAAACGCTATCCATAGCATTAAGATTAAATGTGAAAGCGATTATTAAGTAATGAAAATAGTATACATCGCTTATAACAAAATATACAAATAAACGAATAAAGATTGCTAAGTTGGCGTAAAAATACAAAAGGTAGTATAAAAGTAATGTGAAATTATGTAAAAGACTTTTATTTTTTTAAAAGACGACTATACTAATAATTATTAAATAATTTCTTATTTTTATTTAAGAATTTTAAAGCTTTGGAGGCATTATTTTGGACGAACAGAGTAGTAATAAAAAGATGATTACTACCTTTGGACTAGTGACGATGATCATTACCGCCATTTTTGGTTTTGGGAATGTTTCAAACGCCTACTTACAAATGGGTTACGGTAGTATTATTTGGTACGCATTAGCGGGGATTTGTTTCTTCTTTCCCTGTGGCTTGATGATGGCAGAGTACGGTTCCACATTTAAGGATGCTAAAGGGGGCATTTATTCCTGGCTTGCCGGTTCAGTTGGTGAACGAATCGCCTTTGTCGGTACTTTCGTATGGCTAGCATCTTGGATTGTATGGATGGTATCAACAGCATCACGGATTTGGATTACTTTTTCTGCGTTGCTTTTTGGTAAGGATACTACCCAACAATGGCATGCATTTGGTCTGACTTCGACTCAATTGATTGGGGTCCTTGGGATTCTGTTGATTCTTGGAACAACTTGGTGCAGTTCACGGGGAATGACCGCCATTGCTAAAGTTGGTTCACTTGGTGGTATTTTTACAATTGTTGTTAACATTATCTTTGTTATTGTCAGTGTTATTGTTTTAGTCGCCGATAAGGGAATCTTAAAGCAACCAATTCATGGTGCTTCAACTTTCATTACATCACCTAATCCACAATTCCAGACACCAATTGCCATTATTTCGTTTGTTGTTTATGCTATTTTTGCTTACGGTGGAATGGAATCATTAGGGTCTGTTACTGATAGTATGAAAAATCCGGAAAAGACATTCCCTCGTGGATTGATCATCGCAAGTATCTTTACAATTGGTACTTATGTCTTAATGATTTTCATGCTCGGTTGGTCAGTAAATTATCAACAAACTTTGACTAAGAGCAGCGTTAACCTTGGTAATGTTACCTATGTTGTCTTTAATCAATTAGGGGTTACCATGGGGGATACGCTTGGATGGTCGCACGGTGCTGCCCTTACTTTTGGACTTATCATGACGCGGATCGTTGCCTTTGCACAGACCCTTGGCTTTTTGGGCGCGTTGTTTATTCTGCTTTACTCCCCAATCAAGGCCTTCATTCTTGGTTCTAATCCAGAATTATGGCCAAAGAAACTTACGAAAATTAACAAGGCGGGGATGCCTGCAAATGCAATGTGGCTTCAAGCAATTATTGTTTCAATTATTGTTTTCTTGGTTGCCTTTGGTGGAAATGCTGCTCAACAGTTCTATTTGATTTTGACTGATATGGCGAACGTTTCAACTTGTTTCCCATATATTTTCTTGATCGGGGCTTTCCCATTCTTTAAGGCAAAGAAGGACCTTGACCGGCCATTCGTCGTCTTTAAGAACCGTTTCTGGACAGATGTATTAGTATGTTTCGTTGAATTGATTTTAATTATCGGAATCGTCTTTACATTTGTTCAACCACTATTACAAAAAGATTATCAAACAGCTTTCTGGACACTTGCTGGACCAATCTTCTTTGCAATCGTTGCGTTGGTCTTCTATCAAATCTCCGCAAAGCGTCACCATGTTGAAGGGTAATTGATAAAAAAGGAAGTGGGAAATAACCTTCTCGACAAGGCGGTGGGCTAAGCTAGAACGATGATTAGCACGGCACGGGCTGATTAGCGTTCGTACTTAGCCTCGAGTCTTGTGGCGACGTGAAGCTAGTTTCACGTTATCTTACTATTGTTCATAAAAGCAGTTGAGGCTGGGAGAAAACAAAAGTTTTCTCTCAGCCTCATTCCTCTTGTCCTTAAATATAATCAAAGCAAAGTTACAACATGAACGTCGCGACAAAATCCCCGGATACTATTTTGAATCCGTTTTGCTCGCGATTCTGTATGGCAGATTGCGAAGACGGTTGGTCCCGTCCCACTCATCTGGGCAACATCGGCCCCCAATTCTTTCATCTTATTCTTTAGACGACCAATCTCTGGATAAAATTTCATCGTTAAGGGCTCTAAAACATTTCCCATATATTTTGTTGCTTCTTGCCAATCTTCTTTCTTTAAATTTGTCAGTAATGCTTCATTATTAAGATGTTGAAGCTTCTCATAATTAATTTGTCGTAAGATTTGCGGCGTAGAAACACTGATCTTCTGTTTTGCAATTACAGCCCAATAATGAGGTTGCGGTGGTAACAATTCGATTTTTTCACCATGGCCAGTAACGTGGGCTAATTTGTTATATATACAATACGGGACGTCAGAATCAATTGTTAATGCGATCTTTGCTAGTTCTGATAAACTCAAGCCCAACCGCCAAATACTATTTAATGCGCGTAAAACTGCCGCTGCATCTGAAGAGCCACCGCCCAATCCGGCCGCGACTGGAATTTGCTTCTTAATCCGAATTGTAACACCATCTTTACAATGAAAACGACTACGTAAAATATGAGCTGCTTGGTATGCTAAATTACGTTGGTCATTGGGTAAAAAGCCACTATTTGTATAGACTTTAATTGTTGCAGGGCGCCGGTGTGTCTCAACAGTTACATAATCAGCCAGGTCTGCCGAGACCATTACCATATCCCATTGAGGAGAACCATCAAAATATCGCATCGGCGTATCTAAACTCAAATTCAATTTTGCTGGTGCTTTTTCTGTAACTATCATCCGGCAACCCTCCTTATTTGTAATAATTTAGTTAGTTAAATTATACTAACGGAACTATAATCCTTGCAACTACTGTTTCCTAACTATTCCTAAAGCAAAAGGAGTGAATAAAAACAGCCTTCCTGTTGAAAGGTATTTTTACTCACTCCTATTATTTTATAAATATGAATTTTAAATTATCAGTTTATTCTGCTTCATCGAAGGCAATTGAAATATTTCGTGTTAACAAATCAGTATAACTATAGGAAACTCGATCCAATGTTCCTTGTTCATCATTTAAATGAATAACAAATACTGCAGGATAAGTCTTACTTAAAATACCGTGATGGGTGGTAATACGTTTACGTCCAGCTTGCGCTTTTACTAAAACATGCTCGCCAATCCGTTCATCTAGCTTCTTCTTAATTTCTACAATGCTATTAGGCACGACTCCTTCACCTCACTGTAGACTAGCATACTCTTTTTTTACACAAAAATCAAAATTGTACCATAATATTTTATAACGGTCAACCATCTTTTACAAGAGATTTTGCCGGTGAAGAGCATTCGCAAGTTCAATAAATTGTTCGAGGGTTAATTTTTCTGGCCGGATTTGTGGCGAAATATCCAGCTGAGCTAAGACAGCAGTCATTTTCTCTTTTACCGCTGGATCCTTACCAATTACACTTTGCAAGTTATTCCAAAGACTCTTGCGACGATGAGCAAAGCATCCCCGGATAAAGCCAAATAATTTTTGCTTATCAAAAGGCTGAACTGGAAGCGGATTTGTCAGTGGCGTTAATACCACAATTGCTGAATCAACATTAGGCGACGGCACGAATACTTTCCGTGAAACATCAAAAGCAATTTTAGCTTGCATTTGGTATTCAATCGCTAATGTCAACGCACCATATTGTTTAGTTCCTGGTTTAGCAGTGAGTCTTTGAGCAACTTCCTTTTGCATCATCACACAAATCGTCGCCCACTCAACAGGACTAGCCAGCAAATTCATTAGAATGGGACTCGTAATGTAATATGGGAGATTAGCAACCACCTTAATTGGTCGACTAGGATCCTTAAATTCCTTTTTGATTAACTCTGGTAAATTAGCTTGAAGGACATCTTGATTAATCACTTTTACATTATCATATGGTGATAATACTTCTTTTAATACAGGAATTAAATCTTGATCAATTTCTAAGGCTAAAACTTCTCCCGCCGCTTGTGCTAATTGCTCCGTTAAAGCACCAATTCCGGGACCAATTTCAATTACATTGTCATTAGCTGTAATATCTGCTGCCTCAACGATATTTTTTAAGACGTTCAAATCAGTAAGGAAATTCTGGCCGAAACTCTTTTTTGTTCGGATCCCGTACTTTTCCATTATCGCGCGGGTACGTGTTCGACTACCAATTTCTGGTGAATTACTCATGATCTGCCTCCTGATTTATTTGCTTAATCGCTTTTTCAAATGTTGCCCGGTCAACTTGAAACATGTTTAAACGGTGAATCAATTGTTTCCCATTTCCATAACCGATTCCGAGTAATTGCCCTAACTTTTCACGCCGTTTTCGTGAATCTGCTTGACCTGTTAATCCCCATTTTTGCAAATCTTCTCGCTTAAAAGCTTGCTGAGGTGTCGTTGTTTGAGTATAAAGGTGCTCCAAAGCTGATTTTATAATTGCTGGCGTTGCATGCTCAACCCCTAAGCTACCGTGAGCCGCAGTTGGCACACCATCTTTTCGTTTAATAAAAGCATGCTTAACGCCAGGAATGGCTTCACTGATTATTTTTCTAATCCGCTCCCCGTTAAAGTCCGGATCAGTAAAAACAATTAGGCCTCGGCTTGCTTGTAACTTTTTCAACTTTGCCAAGTCAGCCGTTGAAATTGCAGATCCATTTGTTTCGTAAGTATCGGCATCAACCGCTTTTAAAATTTGCTTAGTATCATCTTTACCTTCAACAACTATAACTTCTTTTATTCTAATCATAGGCCTCTTTCTTCATTTTCCAAAAATAAGCGACGGGCGTTCGTAAATGTTTTATATGCCACTTTGCCAGCATCAACCTGCTTTAAATCTGCAATTGCATCCACCGTAAATTTAGTAAAACCGGGTTCGTTTTGCTTTCCTCGGTATGGGAGCGGAGTTAGGTAAGGAGCATCCGTTTCAACCATCATCTTTTCCAGGGGAACAACTAATGCTGCTTCATGGACTTCTGTCGCATTTTTAAAGCTTACGACACCACTAAATGAAATCATCATCCCGAGATCCATAAATTTCTCTGCCCATTCTGAAGTCCCATTAAAACTATGCATAACCCCGCCAAATTCATCGACGTGGGCATTCCGCAAAATTTCATACGTGTCAGCCAGTGCATCCCGGCAGTGAATTGAGACCGGTAATTTAAGTTCTCGCGCCCACTCAAGCTGTTCAGCAAAAATTTCTTGTTGTTGCTGGTGAGGAGAATGCTCGTCATTATAATAATCTAAGCCAATCTCTCCAATTCCTACAACTAAGGGATCTGCTAATTGTTGGCGTAACTCTTTCTTGGTTTCACTATTCCAATTAGCAATATCTTCTGGATGCCAACCGATAATTGGATGCAGGTTATCGTACTGATGTCCCAACTTTAAAGCACGAGTATTCAATAGCTGGTTCGAGCCAACAATGTTCATCTCCGTCACGCCATAATGAGCAGCACGGTTAATAAAGGCAGGTACATCATCATAAAACACATCGTCATTTAGGTGGGTATGGGAATCATAAACCAATTGCTGGTGTTGATGATTACTCACTTTATTCAACGCCCATTCCAGGTACTAAATTGTCAGGAACAGTTACTACTTGAACATTACCGTCTTTTTCAGCAGACAAAAGCATTCCTTGGCTTAATTCGCCCCGCATTTTCCGTGGTTTCAAGTTAGCAACAATCAAAACTTTCTTACCTACTAAAACAGAAGGATCTGGATACCATTTAGCAATTCCAGAAAGGATTTGCCGACCTTCTTCTGTTCCATCATCCATGTGGAATTTCAGAAGCTTATCAGCACCTTCTACATGGTCGGCAGCAGTGATTTGAGCTACTTTCAATTCAACTTTATCAAAGACATCAATCCGAATTGGCTTTTTGCCATCTGCTTTTTCTTCTTGTGCTGCTTCCTGGGCTTTTTCTTTTGCTTCAGCCATTGCCTTTCTTCCCTTCTTCTTTTCGTTTACTGTCATCTTGCTCTTAATAAATTCAACCTCGGCCTTCACATCCAATCGTGGGAAGATCGGAGTTCCTTTGGCGACAACCTGAGCTTCTGCTGGGAAATCATTAAATTGAAGATCGGTTAATGATAAGTCAGTCCCTTCAATTCCAAGTTGTTCAACAATTTGTTTTGGTGCATGCGGCATAATTGGTTGAATTAGGGCTGCAATAATCCGCAAACTCTTTGCTAGATGGGTCATCACATCTGATAATACATCCTTCTTACTATCATCTTTTGCTAATACCCATGGTTCAGTTTCATCAATGTACTTGTTAGCACGACTAACCAACTGCCAAACAGCTGCCAATGCTTCAGCAAATCGTGTTTTGTCCATCAGTTCTTTATACTCAGCGATTACATCACTAGCAGTTTGTTCTAAATCAGCATCAAAATCAGTAGTTGCATCATTAGTACCAAGCAATTTGCCGTTTTGATACTTATTAATCATCGCAACAGTCCGATTGAGCAAGTTTCCTAGATCGTTAGCGAGGTCATAGTTTACCTTATCAACAAAGTCTTCTGGACTAAAGACGCCATCATTACCAAATGGCATTGCCCGTAATAGGTAGTAACGTGTAGCATCAAGGCCGTAACGATCAACAAGGGTTTCAGGATAGATAACGTTTCCCTTTGACTTCGACATCTTCCCATCACGCATTGTTAACCATCCATGACCAATAACGTGTTTTGGCAATGGTAAGCCAAGCGCATGAAGCATAATTGGCCAGTAAATCGTGTGGAAACGAACAATTTCCTTTCCTACCATGTGAACATCAGCAGGCCAGTACTTCTTGAAGAGGCTATCATCATCACTGCCATATCCTAGCGCAGTAATATAGTTTGATAATGCATCAATCCATACGTATACCACGTGTTTAGGGTCATTAGGAACCTTAACCCCCCAGGCAAATGATGTCCGCGTAACTGCAAGATCTTCTAGCCCTGGCTTTAAGAAGTTATTAATCATTTCATTCATCCGTGATTGCGGTTCGATAAAATCAGGATGTTCCTTATAGTAGTTCATTAACCAGTCAGCATACTTACTCATCTTAAAGAAGTATGATTCTTCCTCAACTAATTGAACTTCATGACCTGATGGCGCTTTTCCACCGATCACATTACCGTCTTCATCACGGTAAACTTCTGCTAACTGACTTTCTGTGAAGTATTCTTCATCATCAACTGAGTACCAACCAGTATACTTACCCTTGTAAATATCCCCTTGGTCAAGCAATTGTTGGAAAACCTTTTGGACAGCTTTTTCATGGTAGTCGTCAGTTGTCCGAATAAACTTGTCATTTGTAATTTCAAGTTTTTTCCATAGCTCTTTAATTTGGGCAGCCATTTGATCAACGTATTCTTGTGGCTTCATGCCGAGCTTTTCAGCCTTTTGTTCAATCTTAAGGCCATGTTCATCGGTTCCTGTTAAGTAGAATACGTCATAACCCATCAAACGCTTAAAACGTGCTTCCGCATCACATGCAATTGTTGTGTACGAATTACCAATATGGAGTTTACCAGATGGATAGTAAATTGGTGTTGTAATGTAATAAGTTGGTTTTTGTTCAGCCATATGAAGCCCCTCTTTCTAAGATATTACTAATTAAGATTTAACATTTAGTATAGCATTTTATTAGGGCTTGCTCCATCCTAAAACAGATCAAGCTGTTCTGGCGATTTAGGTGCCAGGCCCTCGAATTCAATATTCATCATTTTTTGAAGACTCAATGCATTGGGTGCTGCATCTTTAGCTGAGTTATTGTTGAAGATAACACAGAGTTCTTTAGGTTGCGGCTGCAAGGACTCAATTTGTTTTTTAAAGAATTGGAGTTCTTCCGTCGAATATCGATATAAAGTCCGCGTTTTCCGCCATTCTTTTCCTTGATTTTCCCATCCTTTGCGATTACGACCATGAAGGCGCAGCATGGCTAAGTCGGGATTAGTTGTTGCAAGCACAAATGGTACTGACGTTGGCGTATTATGGGGTTCATCAGCGGCCACTAATGTGAAATTGAGTTCACGACAGAAGTCTAAGACTGACGGTAAAATTTCTTTCTTATACCAAGTTTGATTACGAAATTCGACTGCAATTGGCAAGTTTCCTAACCATTCCCGAATTAATCGTAAGTAAGAAAAATCACGCACAGTTGCATCAAAATATGGAGGAAACTGAAATAATATCGTCTTTAATTGACCAGCAGCTACCAAGGGGGAGATTATCCGGCGATATTGTTGAAAGACCTGTTCTAATTCGCCACGTTCCTGGTTTCGCTGATGCAGTGTCATTTTCTGGTTAGCTTTAACGATAAACTGAAAAGTTGGAGGAACAGTAGCAAGCCAGTTTTGAATCGTTGATATCTGAGGTAAAGCATAGAAAAAAGTATCCACCTCAACGACTGGAAAATGTTGAGCATACTCATCAAGCCTTACTGGGCGTTGTTCATCATGAATGAGTACTGGATGCTCTGTCCAAGTTGTCATCCCCATCGTTATTTTCATCTTTAATCCTCTCTTTCGTACCCCAAAATCCTCATCAAATTACTTAGCAAATTCTTATACACTACAAAATAAATCTATATTCATTTTTCAAGGACTTGAATCGTTGTTTTTATCGCTTTTATTCATTTTTGTAGTAAAAAGCGAACGGATTATGCATCATTTTCACCCATTAAAATGAAATCGTTTCTCATACTTCATTATTTCTCTAGGGAAAACGTTCAAAACATGTTATTTTACAAGTGAACAATATGAAAGGAGCGATCAGAAATGCTACTAAAGAACAAAGGTATTCGTCACATTTTTTATCAAGAAAAGGCTACTACTAAAAAGAAGGGTTCTCATTTAGCATCACTCCCATTCAAAGTTGATGGGAAGGTCGTTTTCTTTGAATAACTACTGGAGCAAAAAGAAGCTGGAAATTGTCCTCAGACAACTGCAGCTTCTTTTTTATACTTTTAATTCGTCAAAGAATTTTGTTGCGTCGTCTTGAACCATTTGAAAGTCAAAAGGAAATTGCAATAACTGCTGATTAACAGCAATCACCTTTGCATTTGGATTGCGGTAATCTAGCAAGCCCGCAAATGGGTATACTTTCATCGAAGTACCCACAATCACAACTAAATCAGCTTGTTGCATTGCCTTGACAGAATTGACAATATCCTCTTGCTTAATTCCTTCATCATATAACACAATATCCGGACGCAAGGGACCATTATCCTTTTGATGCAAGCGACTATTCAAATATTCACTCACCGGAACTGTTTCATGACACTTTTCACAATAAACGTGGAAGAGGTTCCCATGAAAATCAATTAAGTGTTTTGTTCCAGCTTCTTCATATAAGTTATCAATATTTTGCGTTATAACTGTCGCGCGATCCTGTTGCGTCAACGCTGCCTGTTTTTGATGAATTACGTTAGGTTTTGCATCTGGAAAATATAAATTCTGCTTGCAAAATTCGTAAAAGCCTTCTGGATCACTAGCAAAATAACGGTGACTTAAATAATATTCGGCATTCCGATTTTGCGTATATAAACCGTTTGCTGACCTAAAATCAGGAATACCAGAAGCAGTTGAGATACCAGCTCCCGTTAGAAAGACAATATTTTTTGCGTCGTCAAATGTTTTTTGAATCGTCGCATCCATCTAACTCACTTCCTTACAATGTATGGAATGCTATTCTGTTCAAGAAATTCCTTCACTGGTTGATCATATATCTTCTTAAATTCTTCTGGCGCATTTTGAGCCGGTGCCGGAAGAGTAAACGAATTTTGACCATCACTCCGCCGAAGACCAACATAGGCGCGCTTATCTGTCCCCCGTTCTTTCATATCAGAGTGATAGATTTCAAAAACTTGACGCATCTCTAAACGTAATTGTCGGGCACTTAATACCGGTGAGAGAGTTGTATATTCATTATTATGTAAGGCTGGTAAGCCCCATTCCTGCATTTGTTGATCAAACAAAGAATAAATCTTAACAATTGACCGGCGCATATCGAATGGTGACTTAATTGGCTTCTTTGTAATCTCAGCATACATCTTTTTTGCTGCAGCTAGTGCGAGAGGGTACTTTTCTGCCAAAGTTTTTTCATACTTTGAAATGTGATCACCATAAAAGACTAAGGCATCCAAAAGGGTTAATAACCGTAACGTCCGTTCATCATCTTCCTCTTTTTCCGGAGTTAATGTGTGTTCAATCCCCTTTAGATACTGCTCTTCAGTCTCATCGGTAATAAAACCATGCTTACGTTGTTCTGCAACCACTACTCGATGCATGGCAATGTTATACAAATCCGTTGACATAATCATCATCTGTTCATCGAGTTCCTTATCACCAAGAGATAGTTGGAAAAAGATTTGTGGAAACCCTTTTAGCAACATCAAAAGGTGCAATAACTCATGTGAAGCAGTGTAATTTGGGGCAGTCAAGTCAGTCACAATAATAACCAAGGCACCAGGAATAGTTTGTTGAGTTGCTTGGTCATGGCGAACGTATCCTGACTTGTCACCATGAAACTGAACAAAGACACTACCTTCAGGATATAGACTATTAACCTGATCAAGGAGTGCTTGATTTTCTTTATTTAGTGTAATTCTCTCTTCAGTCATTAACTTGGTCCTTTCTGATCGTTGATAATATTTCTTTAGCAAGTGCTTGGTCAACATGTGATCGCTGCTTTAATTGTGTTACTACTAACGGTACTTCTGCTGGCGTTGCTCCGACACTTGCCGCTAATGAGCGATATTGGAGTTTCATATGACCAGCTTGAATCCCAGTAGTTGTCAATGCCCGTAAAGCAGCCAAATTTTGTGCTAATCCGACACTTGCTGTTACGGCTGCCAACTCTTCAGCACTCTTAATTTGACTAATATGATAGTTTATCTTTGTCATCTTATTTAATCCAATTGAACCACCAATTACACCAACTGGTAAAGGAAGAACAATTTTTCCTACCAAGTAACCGTCCTGGATTTCCCAAGTACTTAAGCCGCGATATTGTCCATCACGAGCAGCATAGGCATGGGCCCCGCTTTCAATTGCCCGCCAGTCATTTCCACTGGCGATCATGACCGCATCGATCCCGTTCATTATTCCTTTATTATGGGTAGCTGCCCGATAAGGATCAACTTGTGCAAGATCACTAAGACGAGCAATTCGTTGAGCAACCTCTTTACCATCCATCTCCGGAGTTGCTAAGTATCGAAAATCAACTTTACAAGTAGCGGCTTGCAGACTCTGCGTTGCAAGATTGCT
>ENA-ORNT01000315-ORNT01000315.1-human-gut-metagenome-genome-assembly--contig:-NODE-315-length-35364-cov-5.910901_pt1 | contig 35364 bp, 30 predicted proteins | sample MGYA00242120_ERZ509032 | MGnify/ENA primary metagenome ERZ509032 (study PRJEB26280, sample SAMEA2338729) | human gut metagenome | biome: human gut; feature: human-associated habitat; material: faeces...
CAACGAGTACACCAAGATCAACGCCATGTACGGCCCCTGCAACTACAAGTACATCAACTGGGAGACCAGCGAGGACGCCTACACCACCGCTCAGTACGAGGAATTTGCCAAGGCTTTCGACGCCGCAAAATCTTAACTTTTTCTTAAATCTTTTCCGCCGGGAGTTCCTGCTTCCGGCCCGTGATCCACACACGGGAGCTGTTCTTAGCCCAAGAACAGCTCCCGTTGTTTTGTTTTTGGGCCTGTTTATCTTATTTTCGTCACTCTTCATCACAGTAAAGTAAATTTATTTCATCTCTATGCAGAGTACGGCTTTCTTTTAGAAGAAAAAGCGATTTCCATTCCATTGACAACCATTTATTTCGATGGTACAATATATGTCGTGTTAAGGATTTTACGGGAGGAGCACAGACACAGACAGAGGGGTCTGTTTCTGCGCTCTTTTGTATTCTCTGGTAATACAGAGGGGCAGATAATCTCGTAGGAGTGGGAAATCGGCAGGGCAAGGTACCCTGCGCCATAGAGCCGAGACACGAAAGAATAATTGGGAGGAAAACACAATGAACGCAAATTTTGAGTCTCATTCCATCAGCCGCCGCAGCTTCCTCAAGGCTTCCGGCGTCGTGGGCGCTGCAAGCATCCTGGCCGCTTGCGGTGGTTCTTCCAGCAGCACTGCTGCTTCCTCTGCGGCTCCTGCATCCTCTGCAGCTGCTTCTGCTCCGGCTGCTGCCGAGGGCAAGGTGCTGAACATCTGGTGCTGGAATGATGAGTTCCAGAGCCGCTTCAACGACTACTATCCCGAGGTCAAGGAGATCGCAGCCGACAAGTCCACTACCACCCTGAAGGACGGCACCACCGTGAAGTGGACCATCAACGCCAACGAGAACAACAACTACCAGAACAAGCTGGACGAGGCTCTGCTGAATCAGGACTCCGCTGCCGATGACGACAAGATCGACATCTTCCTGATCGAGGCTGACTACGCTCTGAAGTATGTGGATTCCGACTACGTTCTGGATGTCAAGAAGGATATCGGCCTGACCGATTCCGATCTGGCTGGTCAGTACCAGTACACCAAGGACATCGTTTCTGTGGACGGCAGCCAGCGCGGCACCACCTGGCAGGCTACCCCGGGTCTGTTCGCATACCGCCGCAGCATTGCCAAGGAGGTGCTGGGCACCGATGACCCCGCTGAAGTGCAGACCTACCTGTCCGACTGGGATAAGTTCAACGATGTAGCTGCCAAGGCTGCTGCCAAGGGCTACAAGATGCTGTCCGGCTTCGACGATGCATACCGCACCTTCTCCAACAACGTCTCCGCACCTTGGGTCACCGGCACCACCGTTACCGTGGACGAGAACCTGATGAAGTGGGTGGATCAGACCAAGGAGTACACCGACAAGGGCTACAACAACAAGTCCAGCCTGTGGGACAGCCAGTGGGCTTCCGATCAGGGCCCCACCGGTAAGGTGTTCGGCTTCTTCTACTCCACTTGGGGCATCAACTTCACCCTGCTGGGCAACTCTCTGGCAACTCCTACCGCTGAGGGCGGCAAGGAAGAGGTTGGCAACGGCATCTACGGCGACTACGCTGTGTGCGAAGGCCCTCAGCCCTACTACTGGGGCGGCACCTGGATCTGCGGCGCAGCCGGCAGCGACAACCTTGAGACCATCAAGGACGTTATGCTGAAGCTGACCTGCGATGAAGCCATCATGAAGCAGATCACCATGGATACGCAGGACTACACCAACAACGAGAAGGCCATGAACGAGATCGCCAACAGCGATTACAAGTCCGACTTCCTCGGCGGCCAGAACCACATCGCTCTGTTTGCAGAGGCTGCAACCAAGATCGATATGTCCAACGCAGGCCCGTACGATCAGGGCCTGAACGAGAGCTTCCAGAACGCTTTCAAGGATTACTTCACCGGCAACGTGCAGGAGGATGCCGCCAAGGCAAACTTCGAGACCGCCATCAAGGAGAAGTACCCCGAGCTGACCGACGTGGTATGGCCCGCATAAGCGGTTTTACTCCGAACTGAAAATTGAAGCAAAGGGGCGGGCGGCGTATCTCGCCCGCCCCTTTGGTTTTGCTGTGACCCGGCAGGAGGGAGATCTCATGGGAGAAAAAACAAAGAAGAAAGGGTCGATCAGCTACGCGAAATGGGGCTATATCTTCATTGCACCGTTCTTTATCATCTTCGCGGTATTCCAGCTGATCCCTCTGGCATCCACCATCTATTACAGCTTTTTTGAGTATTACCGCAGCGGTCTGAAGATCATCGGACCCAGCTTTGTGGGCCTGAAAAACTACATCACCCTGTTCGCGACCGATCTGCCCAAGTATTTCAGCAACACGCTGATCCTCTGGATCATCGGTTTCGTCCCGCAGATCATCGTCTCGCTGCTGCTGGCGGCATGGTTTACCGACCTGCGACTGAAGCTGAAGGGACAGACCTTCTTCAAGACGGTCATCTACATGCCCAACCTGATCATGGCCTCGGCCTTCGCAATGCTGTTCTTCGCCCTGTTCTCGGATAACGGCCCGGTGAACGCAGTGCTACTGAGCATGGGCTGGATCAAGACCCCCATCAGCTTTTTGAATACCGTGTGGGGCAACCGTGGCCTTGTGGGCCTGATGAACTTCCTGATGTGGTTCGGCAACACCACCATCATGCTGATGGCAGCCATTATGGGCGTGGATCCCACCCTGTACGAGGCTGCGGAACTGGACGGCTGCACCCCGAACCAGATGTTCTGGAAGATCACCCTGCCCCTGATCCGCCCCATTCTGGTCTATGTAATGATCACCTCCATGATCGGCGGCTTGCAGATGTTCGATGTGCCGCAGATTTTGACCAACGGCAAGGGCGGCCCCGACCGTACCTCCACCACCATGATCATGTACCTGAATAACCACCTGTTCAGCAAGAACTACGGCATGGCCGGTGCGGTGTCCGTGGTGCTGTTCCTCGTGTGTGCAGTGCTGTGCGTCATCGTGTACTTCTCGCTGACCAAAGAGGATGACGGCTTGAGCAAGGAGCAACGCCAGGCCCGGAAAGCCGCAAAGAAAGCAGCTGAAAAAGCTGTAAAAGGAGGGCATTGAATATGGCACACACATCGAAGGCTCACTCTGAAAGGGCATCTCTGAATGTACGCCGTGCATGGTGCTATCTGGTGCTGTTGTTCATCAGTTTCCTGTGCCTGTTCTTCTTCTATGTGCTGGTGATCAACTCCACCCGCTCACATTTTGAAATCCAGAAAGGCTTCTCGCTCTTACCGGGCAAATCACTGTTGACAAACCTGACCAATGTGCTCAACGATGCCAACATCCCAGTGCTCACTGGTGTGCGCAACAGTTTGTTTGTTTCTGCCTGCTCGGCGGCACTTAGCGTCTACTTCTCTGCTCTGACGGCTTATGGTATCTATGCCTATAACTTCAAGTTCAAGAAGGCCGCCTTTGCTCTGATCCTGCTCATTATGACCATGCCGACGCAGGTCTCTGCACTGGGTTTCCTGCAGCTGATCACCAAAATGGGCCTGAAGAACAGTTTTATCCCACTTATCATTCCCAGCATTGCAGCTCCGGCTGTGTTCTTCTTCATGAAGCAGTATCTGGATTCCAGCCTGCCGATGGAGATCGTGGAAGCGGCCCGCATCGACGGAGCCGGAGAGTTCTATATCTTCAATAAGATCGTGCTCCCAATCATGAAGCCCGCGCTGGCTGTGCAGGCCATCTTCGCCTTCGTGTCCAGCTGGAACAACTACTTTATCCCCGCATTGGTGCTGGATACTGCTGACAAAAAGACCCTGCCCATCCTGATTGCACAGCTGCGCAGTGCAGACTTCCTCAAGTTCGATATGGGCAAGGTGTATATGATGGTGGCTATCGCTATCCTGCCCGTTATCATCGTTTACCTGCTGCTGTCGAAGTTCATTGTCCGCGGCGTGGCACTTGGCGGCGTGAAGGGCTAATACAAGACATCCTCATCATTTTTTCTCCTTCATCATCATCTGTTGAAACATCTCAATAGGCAACAAGCAGCTCATGGTTTCCATGGGCTGCTTGTTGTTTATATCTGTGTAAATGTTTATGCAAGCGGTAAAAGTTTTGCCATACATCTTTTGTAGACGAGGCTTTTTGCCGTTACAACGTAAATCATCATCTATCCCTACAGCTTTGTGTGGGGTGTGCAACCGCGTGGTTCGGGAGAGCGCTTGCATGGCATGCAAGAGGTCACCGGTTCGATCCCGGTAATCTCCATACCGAGGCACTTCACGAGAAATCGCGAAGTGCTTTTTATTTTGTTAGCAAGCAAGTGTATCACGATTCTCCAAATACTGTGCAAGATCAAAGTTGAAGTTCGCAGGAATGTTCAGGATGCAGCACTTATAATAGGAACATTCGCCGGAAAGTATCTGGAGCCAATCAAACACAATATGCACAAAATCACTGGAATTTGTCAAAAGTGTTTACGAAGAGAGGTCGGCTTATTATAATGAACATGCAGATTTCTACCTCTGGCTGTGTTTTATGCGTCTGCAAAGAGAAAACAGTTCTTCATCGAAAAGAGATCCCGAAAAATACACAGGATACCACTGTAAATCTTTCGTAAATAACGGGAGATACCACTTGACCTTGTCAAATGAGTGCGCTATACTGCTGTGCGTTCTACCTCAAAAGGGTGGGAGCCGGTCATAAGAACAGCTTTAACTTGGTGACCTTGCTGCGAAAAGCAGCATAAAAAGAAAGTGCGTAAGAGATGTATGAAACGATTTTAAGCCCGATCAATTACGGTGGGTTGCAGTTAAAAAACCGCATTATTTTTGCTCCGACCACGTTTGGCCTGTCGGATGAGGAGTATCTTGCAAGGATTCGCTCTATTGCCGAAGGCGGCTGTGCCATGATCATCGTTGGCGATGTTCCTGTTGGAAAGAGCAAATTTGAAAAATCTCTATTTGATTCAAAGGAATTCGCTTTTTATCAGAAAATCGTGGAGATCGCGCACGATGCAGACTGTAAAGTCTGTGCTCAGCTGCACCAGAGCGATTCCAATCTGCTGGCGATGTTCAAATACATTCCCGGTCTGCTGCTGAAAAAAATCACCCCGGATCAGCTGCGGGAAAAATTGAATGCAGAAGTGGCACCGTACATTACTAATATGTCTCAGCGGAAGATCCATGAGATCATCAGCGGATTCGGCAAAGCAGCAGCATTGGCAAAACAGGCTGGCTTTGATATGGTACAGGTGCATGGCGACCGGATGTGCGGCAGCTTCAGTTCAGCCATCTTCAATCATCGGACCGACGAATACGGCGGCAGTGCAGAAAACCGCGCTCGTTTTGCGGTGGAAGCAGTTTCGGCAGTCCACGCGGCGGTTCCGGGAATGCCCATTGATTATAAGCTGGCTGTCCGGCAGAAAAAACCGCATTACGGGAATGCTGGCGTTGTGGAAGAAGAACTGCCTATTTTCGTGCCGTTGCTGGAACGGGCAGGTGTAACCAGCTTCCATGTGACCTTGGCGAACCATTCGGCGTTGGAAAACACGATTCCACCTGCAAACCACCCATACTTTGGGCATCCCGGTTGTTTCCTCAAGTTCTGCAACGAAGTGCGTCAGTATACCGATCTCCCCATTTGCGGGGTGGGCGGCTTGAGCGACCCGGATTTTGTGGAGCAGCAGCTTTTCGATGGACGTATCCAGTGCGCCGCCATGAGCCGCCAGCTTCTGGCAGACCCGGATTGGGTGAACAAGCTGAAAAACGGGCAGGCAAAACAGATACACCGCTGCGTCCGCTGCAACAAAAAGTGTCTGGGCGGGCTGATGGCGCATCAGGGAACTCGCTGCGTTTATGATGCTTTGCGAGAAAAAGAAGCCCCAAAAGCATAAGCATATTTGCACCCGTTATAAGTGAGAATAATTCGAACAAAAGAGGGCTACAAGATGCTGATTGAAAATGCAATCCACAGCCAACAAGTTTACGATCCCACGGATGATTCCATCATGGCAGAGCAGGAACTTTGCATGGAGCGGCTGTATGATTACAATCATACCCGCCCTTCCGAACACGCAAAACGGGCGCAGCTTTTGAAAGAAATGCTTGCAGAGTGCGGCGCAGGCTGCTGGATTGAGCCGCCGTTTCACGCCAATTGGGGTGGAAAGCACGTTCACATGGGCGATTATGTCTATGCCAACTTCGGGCTGACCTGCGTGGATGATACCCATATCTACATCGGGGAGCACACCATGATCGGCCCGAACTGTGTCCTTGCAACCGCAAACCACCCGATCCTGCCAGAACTGCGGGAGAAAGCATACCAGTACAATCTGCCCATCCGCATCGGACGCAACTGCTGGCTGGGTGCTGGCGTGATCGTGGTGCCGGGTGTTACCATTGGGGATAATACGGTGATCGGTGCGGGAAGCGTTGTGACAAAGGACATCCCTGCTAACGTAGTGGCGGTAGGAAACCCGTGCCATGTGCTGCGCACCATCAGCGAGCATGATAAAGAATATTTTTATCGGGATCGAAAAATCAATTGGGATGCGTTATAATCAGAAAATATTATGGGAGGTATGGTTATGAAAAAGAATAGTTATTTGCCTGCTGTGCTTTGCACTTTGTGCGCAGTTGCTTGTGTACTCAGGACTTGTATTGACGTCATTGAAAAACCAGATGAAAAATCGTCTTTTCCATTCCTGGCAAATCTTTTTTGCGGAATTTTCTGGGGAGCTGAGTCTATCCTGAATTTCAAAAAGTGCAACTCACAGAAAGTCTGATGCGTTACGCAATACAAGGAATTGAATGAGCCAAAGGAGAAAAAATGAGTTACGCAATTGTATTCAGCAGTAAAACCGGCAACACACAGCTGTTGGCAGACACTCTCCACAACTTCCTGCCGCAGGCAGAGTGCTGTTATTTTGGCAACCCGAACCCTGCCGCCATGGAAGCGGACACCCTTTATGTAGGCTTCTGGACGGACAAGGGAAAAGCGGATGAAAGTTCTTCGGACTTTTTGAAGCAGCTGCGTGGGAAACAGGTGTTTTTGTTTGGCACCGCTGGTTTTGGCGGCAGCGAAGAATATTTTAACAAGATCCTGAAAGCCGTGCAGAAAGATCTGCACAGCAGCAACACCGTTTTCGGCTGCTATATGTGTCAGGGCAAGATGCCGATGTCGGTACGCCAGCGGTATGAGAACATGAAAAAACAGCCGCTTCATCTGCCCAATCTGGACGCAATGATTGAGAATTTCGACAAGGCTCTTTCTCACCCGGATGCGGATGATCTGGAGCGGCTGAAACAGGCTGTGAAGTAATTTTGATTTTATGGATGGTTCATCGGTTTGAACTTTAGCACACTCCGTATCCCTATAAGAGACATCCCTAAAATAACGACACATCGAAAATCGAATACGGCACGATAGACGGCAGCGTTCTCATTTTCGCTTTTGCAAAATCAGAACGCCGCTTTTTTGTACCATCATTTGTGCTATCACCAGAAAATCGGAAAGTTCCTGCTCCGCAGCATTTTCTGGCTGTGGCATACCATATCCGATTCATACGAATCAATTGGAGGCAGCTGTGTTGTTTTCTGTGTACTTAACTGTCCTTGAAGATAAAAGCGACGAAGAACAATTTATAGACGCTTATAATACCTACAAGCGGTTGGTCTATCATACAGCTTACCCTGTCATAAGCCCGGAGTTCCCCTGCGAACAAAACATTCCGATAATTTCTGACTTTTACACAGCCGCAGCAAAAGGCGGTGGTCTCCCACAAAAAGGGAAGCCACCGCCTTTGTTGATTATCGGATGAGCCAGCCGTAATCCTGTCTGCAATCTACCACATAATCCGCATAAACCGTATTATCTACGATCTGGAAGATGAGCATATAGCGTTTTTCAAACAAGATGAATCGGTAAGCATTTTTAGGAATGTATTCGCCTTTGAGCCACGGGCAACGCTGCGGCATCTGCTCCAAAGATTTTGCAGCCTTTTCAAATTCGACCGTAAGCCGCTCTGCTGCCGCAGGGCTGACCTGTGCCAGAAATGCAGCATGGGACACCAGCATCTGAGCGGCCCGTGCTGACACAACCACGCGGTATTTATTTTGCTGTTCCATGTCCAGCGGCCTCCTTGATTGCGCTGCGCATCATGGAAGTGACCTCGTCAATCGAATAGCCCTCGCTTCCACGCATCCGGTCCTCTTCCACGGAAAGCAGCTCCTCACGGAGCTTCAGCATTTTTTCACGGCGGTTGTATGTTTCGATGTCCATGACGACCAAGTCACCCGCGCCGTTCTTGGTGAGAAAAATCGGCTCAGCGGTTTCTCTGCACAAATCAGCAATCTCGTTGTAGTTCTGGCGAATCGCTGCAGATGGACGGATATTCATAAAAGCACCTCCTGCTCCTGTGTGACCCGTAATAGTAAAATTCTAATTATATTATACCTATATTATGCAACGAAGTCAATGCGGACAACGGTCACTTCGTTCTCCATTTCCACCACTTTACAACCATTACGACAACAGCAACCACGAAAACAGCTATGAACAATACCAAAGATAGTTCGTTCAGAACGACATTCTGATTAAAGAGGAAAAGTAACCTCGCTACAAAATGTACTATGCAGGCTTTTTCAAATGTGTTATACTAAACATATATTCACGCTGAGTCGATGTTTAATTTTGAGAGGATTGTACATAAAATGAGTTTGATTCATGATTTGACTGAATTTTGTGATCAAGAGTATAAACCACATTGTCAAAACGATCCCTGTCTTGATTGTACTCACCCTTCTGGGAAATGCAGTGGATCTTGTCTTGAGTGTTCGAAGCAAATCAACTATCATACAGAAGGTGGGCGATCTTTATATAACTGTCAAAATTATATCTATTACTACACAGTAAAATACTCTTGGAAATATGCCTCGGAAATCATGTATGCACTAAAAATGCTAGACTTTTCAAAATACCCACAGTATCAAATTCTGTCTCTTGGGTGCGGAAATGCACCTGATTTGATGGCTTTTGACGCACTTCGATTCACTTATGGTAATAAAAATTTTTCTTATAGAGGATATGATATTAGTGATTGCTGGCAAACTATTCATCGAAAAATCATTGATTATTCGGCAATATATCCAAATGCGACAGTTCAATTTGAAATTTCTGATGTATTCGATGGATTAGTTGTAAACAATATTTATAAATTTTCTTATAATATTGTCGTAATCAATTATTTGCTTTCTCATTTTCCAAACGAAAATCGTTCTATATTTGTCAATCAGATATTTGATGATATTATAAGCTATATCCTACCGTTTAGAGTTCCCAATTCACCCTTTCTTATCATAATAAATGATATCGATCATTGGGAAATTCGACAATATTTTGACTCTTTTATTGAAAAACTTTCAAAAGCAGGATATGGCGAAACAAGGTCATATTACCATTTTAAAGACAGAAATTTTGAGGCTAACGATGGGTCGGCTCGTCAATTGAACGGAAATCTTTTTGTAATTCCAGAAGAATACAAAAAGAAGTTTCACTGCGCAATTGTTTGCACAGGCGCGCAAGCAATAATTGAGGTAAAGCCAAAATGATTATAAGCGCAAGTAGGCGGACAGATATTCCAACATACTATTCTGACTGGTTTTTCAATCGTATAAAAGAAGGCTTTGTTTTCGTTCGAAATCCAATGAATGCGCATCAAATTAGCCGCATAGATTTGCGTCCTGATGTCGTAGATGGAATTGTTTTTTGGACAAAAAACCCATTGCCTATGTTGGACAGACTGGATTTATTAAAAGAATATACTTATTATTTTCAGTTCACGTTGACCTCTTACGGCGAAGATGTCGAGAGCAATATACCTTCTAAAAGCAATGTTATTATTCCCTCATTTCAACGCCTTTCAGACAAACTTGGACCCAAAAGAGTAATTTGGAGATATGATCCGATTTTCCTGAGCCAAAAGTATTCCATCGACTATCATATTCACTATTTTGAAATGCTCGCTAAAAGACTTTCCCCCTATACAAAAAAATGCACAATCAGTTTTCTCGATTATTACCGTAACACTGAAAAAAAACTTTCAACTTTAGGCATACAACCTTTCCCAATCGAATCACAAATTTTTATAGCAAAAAAAATAAGCGAAATCGCACATTCTTACGGGTTGTCAGTTGATACTTGTGCAGAAAAAATTGATCTTCAGAATTATGGCATTCAGCACGCTCATTGTATCGATGAAAAACTATTTGAAAAGCTTTTGGGGTGTTCCCTTAAAATTGGAAAGGACAAAAATCAACGCATGGAATGTGGCTGTATAGAAAGCATAGACATTGGTGTATATAATACTTGTCGAAATGGTTGTAAATACTGTTATGCCAATTATAATAATGCTGCTGTATCCAATAATTCTAGTAAGCATGATGTTTACTCGCCAATACTTGTCGGAAACATCATGCCTACAGATAAAATAAGCATACGAAACATGAAATCATGTCAATGTGGTCAGCTATCATTCGATTAAAGTCAGATAACAAAATTTAAGCTCAATTTATTTCGCTTGTCCATAGAATTTCTTAAAATTGTATAACTGTACATAAATTTTTTGAAAACTTACTGCATAATCACAGTTTCTTGCGGACAAAGCCGTTCAACAGGAAGCACCAACAGCACAGTCGGACACTCGACTGACTGCGCTGTTGTCAACTCCGATATTTTAGTACGCAGACTTCCTGCTGATCCTCGCCCAAAGAGCCAGTGTTCACCGCATACCTTGTCATAAGCCCGGAGTCCCCCCTACGAACCAAACATTCCGATATAAAAAAGGACGCTGCCGCCTCTGAGTGAGAAGTTGCAGCGTCCTTTTGGCATCAGAGGGCAAATGATCTGTCAGACCGAACGGTTCTCAGCAAATTGGATGCTTTTAGTTTGCATTTTCCTGATTTTCAAGAATGCGCCAGCCGTCCATCAGGTCTGAATTTTCCATAATAAAGGTGTGGGCGGTATCCTGTCCCCACGAGTTGTCGTATTTCAGCATCAGATAATCGCTCAACTCGGTTCGATTTTTGAACTTCAACAAGCGATACGGCTCCTGAAAAGCGACCTTTTCGACGAAATATACTGCATCCGATGTTGGAAGCATAACGCCGACATGACCGATCATAAGAGAATTGTCCGTTTCAGAGAACTGATCGTGCAGGACTACGGAGACGAGACGGATCTTATCATCGTCCACGAAGGAGAGACCGCGTTTCTTCCATTCCTGCTGAATCGTTTTCAAATGGGTAGGAATATCGGTCGTATTAGTGGTTTTAACCGGGGCGAACAGCGCATCAAACTTTTGCCGTTCATCGCCGCAAAGGGATTCCGGGTCAGAATCCAGTGTTTCATAGTCCATAAACAGGGTATCCTCGGCTGAGTCAAGGTCTGCCTTGCCCGTGACAGTGATAAAATCACCGAACAGCCCACAAGCGGTAATCCGACAGTTCCAGCCGGGGAAGGTGTCATATTTTTCCGTCCATGCGTCCTGCATGGAGTAAGGATCGTATTTCAGATCCGAAGGCTTGGCGTTTTCAAACCCTGTGGTGAGCCATGCCGGGTCCACAGCATTGTTGAACTTTTGCACATGATCAAAGAAAGTCTGTATCCGCAGGTCGGATACGCCGGCATCCTGCAAAAGTTTGGAAAGAAGATCCTGTGTATCTGAATCTGCTAAATTGGAGTATTCGATTTGCTGAAGGACGGGCTGAGAGGTTTTTTGAGTGCAGCCCACTGCCAGAAACGCACTGCAAAAAAGTGCAGCGGTGCAGACAAGAAAAGTTCGACGTTTCAAAAATGGTCACCTCGTTGTGTTTTTCGGAAAATTTCTTTGAGTGCCGGAGTCTCCACCATAGGCGAAGAGAGCAACGCCATCGGTCTTATAACGAATGGTATCACAGATAAACAAAGAAAATCAATGACTTCTGCCGTATTTGACCATATATAATGTTGCAGTATCCATATCCCATACGGCTAACGCCCATTGGGGGAAAGACAATGCGGCAGTTTTCTGAACGATTTTCTTCATGTCGGACACAACAGGAGTATACCCAAGTTGGAATAAGAATTTTCCGATTTTTCCGAACGGAAGGTTCAAATCGCTTTCCAGATAGACGGAGGATACCAACTTGCGAAGCGCGGCACGGCAATCCCATAGATTTCCCTATGCTGCAGTGGGAGTTTGAAGAAAAGCCTCGTCCACATTATAATAGGCCGTAATCGTGATGTGCGTGATGCTTTCCTCTTAGAGCCAGGAAGATCCATATGGCATCTTTTCCAGACCGATTTCACAGAGATAATGCTGCTCTTCTGAGATGCGCTTCTTCTTTTTCATACATTCTTTCGCTTGTATAATGCCGAGCAGATGTTCTTCGGCGGGGCTTCTTCCAAGGCAACACCAAGACCCACACGATTGTGCCGTGTGGGTCTTGGCGTCTTATGGGTCGAGAGAACAGGAACTGTTCTCAATTATTTATTGCTGCACGAAGCTGTTCGTTTGCTTCTTCAACTTTCAGACGAGAGAGAATGAAGGTGATGATGGCATCCAGAGCAAACGGAATCACCAGATACATGATCTTCAGCATCGAGATGCAGGATTCGGGCTGGACAGCCAGCGCACTATCGAAATGGCTTGCTGCCAGTAACCAGCCGGTGATGGCAGTACCTAGACCGCCGCCCAGCTTCACACCGAGAGAAGTGCAGGAGTACATCGTGCCATCCACGCGCTTATGCTTCGTCAGCCAAGTATATTCAGAGCAAGCAGCAATCGCAGCGTTCATATCGCCCTGCCAAGGACCCTGACCAAGAGCTGCGACTGCAGTAAAGAGCAGCATCAAGGTCACATTGCCGCTGCCCATGTAACCGGCTACAGCAACCAGTGCACGAGAAATCGTTGCCAGAGTATAACTCATTACATTCAGCTTATACATTCCATTCCACTTTGCAACCAAGGTCGGGGTGAACACCAGTGCGATGATCAGAGGAATGTTGATTGCCCAAGAGAATACACCGAACAGATTCTGGTTGCCAAGGATGTAGGTTGCATAGTAGGTGCCCATGCTGATCATGGCACCGTAGATCTGCTGCAAAATGTAGGTGACGCAAATCATCATATAATATTTGTTACCAGCAAGCAGCTTTGCGGCCTGAACTAGATTGTACTTTTCGTCCTGCTCGATTTCCTTTTTGTCGGTGGTATCCACCAATTCGCCTTCCGGCAGTTCCTTCACGGAGAAAACGGAGAGGGTGTTGACAAGCAGACCGATGATGGCGTAGATGATTGCAACAGTGCGCCAACCGGCAGCACCACCGCCCAATGCCGTAACAGCACCCAGCGTGATGGACTGGATGAGCAGGCTGGTGGCAAAGGCGAACATGAAACGCCAAGAACCCATCTCGACCTGTTCGGCACTGTTCTTCGTGATGAGAGCTGTCAGTGCAGAGTAAGCAATGTTGTTGGCAGTGTAGAATACAGCGTTCAGCAGAGTATATGCGATCAGGAACCATGCGTACTGTGCAAACTGTCCCAGATTGGTCGGGATGGCGAAAATTGCCACCAGCGTAATGGCACAGCCAATGTAGCCGTACAGCATCCAAGGACGGGCTTTGCCCATCTTAGAATGCGTTTTGTCAATCAAAGAACCAAAGAAAATGTCCGTCACACCGTCTAGCAGTTTGGAAACTGCAATCAGAGTGCCGACAATACCGGGGTTCAGGCCAACGGTGTTGGTCAGATAGATCATGACGAAGGAGGACAGGAATGCATACACCACGTTGCCTGCAATATCGCCTGAACCATAGCCGACTTTATTATACCACTTTAGATAACGTTTCTCAGTCATTGTGCTTTCTCCCATCTTGCTTGTTTTGTGTGGGCGTGACCAATCTGCTGCGCACTTCAGACTGGAATTCTCATTACGCAAGTTACCCAAATCTCTTGCGTTTCGTCTGAAAATATTATAGAATCTAATGGAACGAAAAGATATAGACAAGATGGAACAAAATATGCACAAAATCAAAGAGTTTGTAATTTTTTGATAGAACATTTCTCAAATCACTGTAAAATCTCTGAAGATGAGGAGGACGCAGGGATGTATTTCAACTCAGGATATTTGAACAACTCCCGTTTGGATTTCAAAGACTACTCAAAGCCGCTGGTCGTAGGCAGCTGCGGCACTTATCGCTTGAAAAAACGCCCTAAGCTACCTACTTTTTGGGCAAAGGGTCGCAGAGACTATCAAATCCTCTATGTGGCATCTGGTAAAGCACACTTCTGGTTCGATGGTGTTGAGGAAGTGGTGACTTCTGGACACATGGTGCTTTATCAGCCGAAAGAAATCCAGAAGTATGTCTACTATGTAGAAGACCACCCGGAGGTGTTCTGGATTCACTTTACAGGATATGATGTCAAAAACATCCTGAACTATCACGGAATACCATTGGACAAGCACGTTTTTTACAGCGGCACACTGCCGGATTACAAAATGCTGTTCCGAAAGATCATCCGGGAACTGCAACAATGTGAATATGGCTATGAAGACTATATTGCTTCTCTCTTCAACATCATTCTGCTTTTAGTAAGCAGGCAACAGCAGGAAAGCGAGAAAACAACTACAAGCATCCCCGAAGAAATCGAAGCCGCCGCTGCCTACTTTAACGAGAATTATAATACAAAGGTCAGTGTGGACGATTACGCAGAATCGCTGCATATCAGTACGAACTGGTTTATCCGTAATTTTAAGCTGTACATGAAAATAAGCCCTGCACAATACATCCTGTCCCTTCGGATGGTAAATGCACAAAGCTTATTGGAGAACACCGAATACAATATTGGAGAAATTGCAGAGATCGTAGGGTATGATAACCCACTCTATTTTAGCCGAGTATTCAAGAAAGAGTATGGTGTCAGTCCGGCACAGTACCGAAAGAATCTGGAAGAATCTATTGAAAAATGAGAAAAATTCCTTTGGCTTTGACCACAATGCGGCGATTTTATATTGCGATAAAAAAGCGGGCAGCCGTTTTGTAGCTGCCCGCCGGTGGATATAGAATGCATTATTTGTCCTGAAACCAGGAAGCCGAGTTACAGAATATACTCCATCTGCCGTTCCTTGGTTTTCATGCCCATTTTTTCATAAAAGTGCTCTGCCGAAGTGTTCCCCGCCCAGACGTTCAGGGTCACCTCGTAGCAACCCAGCGCTTTTGCCTGCTGCTTTACATATTCAAACAGGCTTTCCCCGATGTGCTGTCCGCGCGCCTGCTTGTCAACGCAAAGGTCATCAATGAACAGTGACTTGAAGGGCACCATGTTGGTGGAAAAAGGCTGCTTCTTCAGCTGACAGAAGGCATAGCCCATGCACACATCCTCCTCGTTCACGGCAACGTAGATGGGCTTGCCCTCCTGCTTCAAAAGCTCTGCTAACTCGCAGACGGTGTATTTTGTGGTGCCGGGAATAAAAATATCCGGGCGTATCTCTGCGTGGATCTGCAGCACCTGTCCCAGCAGTGCAAGCAGTCTGGGAATGTCTTTTTCCTCGGCTTTACGAATGTTCATTTTTTTGCTCCTTCCATTTTTGCCTCTACGTTTCCAGTATACCACACCGGGCGGCACCGGAAAAGAGAAAATGCAACCCGTTGATAGCAAAAACGCGAGCGACCGTTCTGGCCACTCGCGTTTTTATATGTTGGACAGGCTGCTTACACGAGATATGGGTCCAGCAGAGCGTCCACTTCTTTTTTGCGCTTAGGGGAGGGCTTTTTCACGGCACGGCCGCGGCAGACCACCAGTTCCAGATGCTGCAAGGCCCGCAGATCCTCCAGCGGGTTTTCGCGCGTTACGATAAAGTCTGCGCTTTTGCCGGGCGCGATAGAGCCGGTCACATCGCCGATGCCCGCCAGCTGCGCGTTGCGCAGGGTGGCCGTGTAGAGGGCAAAACGGTTGCTCACACCGCAGTATTTGTGGAAGTAGCACAACTCCCGCCAGAAATCGTACTGGGTAATGTAGGGGCAGCCTACATCGTTGCCCAAGCCCACCGGGATGCCGTTTGCCAGCGCGGTCTTGGCGCTCTCGACTACGCCGTCAAAGACGATCTTGCCGTTGTACTGGTCTTTTTCTGATGCGCCCGAAACGGCAGTGTCAAACAGCGCATAGGGCAGCGCCGGGGAGATGGTCGTGCACAGAAATGCGCCCCGCTCCTTGTACAGACGCACCGTCTCCTCGTCCATTTTTGCGCCGTGCTCAATGGAGTCCACGCCGTTTTCCAGCGCAGCCTTCACGCCCGCAGGGGATTCGGTATGGGCGGCTACGGTATAGCCCAGCGCGTGGGCTGCATCGCAGACGGCTTTGATCATCTCCGGCGGCATCTTCATCTCGCCGGGGGTGCCCTTTTCGGTGGCGTCCAGCACGCCGCCGGTGATCATCAGCTTGACAAGGTCTACCTTCTGTGCGCTGGCCTTTTTCAGCTGCGCCAGCGCCTCGGCGTTGTTGTGTGCCGCTACTGCTACCGAGCCTGCCATGTGCCCGCCCGGCACCGAGATGCCTTCGTTGGCGGCCAGAATGCGGGGTGCCAGCACCTTTCCGGCGGCGCTGTCGTCCCGGCAGCGGGTGTCAAAGTCCGCAATGCCGCCCACGGTGCGCACGGTGGTCACGCCGCCCAGCAGTTCCAGCTTGGCATAACTGCACACCAGCCGGTATGCGATGGCGCGGGTTAGCCTGTTGCTCAGGATCTTGCGTACCAGCGCTGCATTGTCCCGGGGCTTTGCGCTGGGTTTGCCGTTGCCTGCCAGATGGACGTGCAGGTTGATGAGCCCCGGGCACAGATACCCACCGTGCAGGTCGATGACCTCGTAGCCGTCAAGGCTTACACTCGCATCTGCAATGGCGGTGATCTTATCGTTTTCGGTCAGCAGCACCTTGCCCTGTACCGGTTCCATCTGCTCGGTACCGTCCAGAAGAATACCGTTTGTGTATGCGCGCTTCATGTGTTCCATCCTCTTTCCGTTGTATTTTTAGAGTGCAGACTGCCTTATCCGTCCAATTTCTCCTGCGCCCGGTATTGCAGCGCCTCCAGCAGAGAATCCTCGTCCAGCAGGGTCTTGCCCGCAAGGTCGGCCACAGTGCGGGCTACCCGCAAAATGCGGTCATGCGCCCGGGCAGAAAGTCCCAGTGCATCGTAGGAACTGCGCAGCAGCTGCTCGGCACCGGGGGTCATGCGGCAGATGCGCCGCACCTGTCCGGCGTTCAGCTGGGCATTGCAATGCACCCCTTTAAAGCCCGGCGCAGCGTAGCGCTTGGCCTGAATGGCGCGGGCGGCCAGCACCTGTTTGCGTAACTCGGCGCTGCTCTCGGAGGGCGCGGCGGTGTGCAGCTCGTCAAAGGCGATGGGGTCCATCTCCACGCACAGGTCGATGCGGTCCAAAAGCGGGCCGGACACCCGGCTGCGGTACTGCCGCACCGCACTGGGTGAGCAGATGCAGGCGCGGGTGGGGTGGCCGTAGTAGCCGCATTTGCAGGGGTTCATGGCGGCTACCAGTTGGAAGTGGCTGGGGTAGGTGGCGCTTCCGGCGGCGCGGCTCACGGTGATCTGACCGTCCTCCAGCGGCTGGCGCAGCACCTCTAAGCTCTCGCGGGAAAACTCCGGCAGTTCGTCCAAAAACAGCACGCCGCAGTTGGCCAGACTGCACTCGCCCGGGCGGAACTGCGCCCCACCTCCGGCAAGGGCGGCAGCGCTGGCCGAGTGGTGTGGGCTGCGGAAGGGGCGGGCAGAGATCAGCCCGCGTCCCTGCGGCAGTTGCCCGGCAATGGAGTAGATCTTAGTCGTTTCCACCGCTTCCTCCCGGGTCAGGGGCGGCAGGATGCCCGGCAGGCGTTTTGCCAGCATGGATTTGCCGGTGCCGGGCGCGCCGGTCAAAAGCACGTTGTGCCCGCCTGCGGCCGCTATGACCATGGCGCGCCGCGCCAGCGACTGCCCCATCACGTCCGCAAAATCCGGCACCTGCTGCCATGCGTCCTCCGGGTCAAAGGGGATGGCGGCGGCAGGGGAGAGGGGGCGGATGCCCTTCAGTGCCTCCACCACCTCCCGGGCGGTGTGGGCGGGATAGACGGTCATGGTGTCGGCACAGGCCTCGGCTGCCTCGGCGGCGTTCTCTGCCGGGACGTACAGCGCCCGGATGCCGTGCTCGGCAGCGGCAAGCGCCATGGGCAGCACGCCGGACACCGGGCGCAGACTGCCGTCCAGTGCAAGCTCGCCCAGAAAGGCAGCATCGGCAGGTACTTCTTCCAGCTGTCCGCTGGCGGTCAGCAGCGCCAGAAGCAGCGGCAGGTCGTACACCGGGCCGGTTTTGCGCACATCGGCGGGGGCAAGGTTGATGGTGATGCGCCGGTCCGGAAAGCGGAAGCCAAGGTTTTTGATGGCGGCGCGCACCCGGTCGGCGCTTTCCCGCACGGCAGAGTCCGGCAGGCCGACGATGGAAAACGCGGGCAGCCCGCCGGAAACATCGGCTTCCACCGCAACGGCAAAGCCGCGCAGCCCGTTCAGGCCAAAGCTGTTGGTCACAGAATACATGGTGTCCCTCCCTGCATGGCGCATGGTTTGTCAAAAATGCTAAAAGTGGAAAATAATGGATATATTTGCCATGTTTCGACAGTTTTTTCTGTTTGAAATCATTATAGTAAAGTACAGGAAAGTTGTCAATGCAGCAGAAAGGAGAACGAGAGATCATGACAAATGGGGAATGTTGCCGCTATATCCGTACCTATTCAGAACTGGAGGGCTTGCAGCACGCCTGTACGCTGGTGTACTGCGCCGCTGCCACCCCGCAGGGGGTGCTGGCACAGCTGCGCCGGGAGCAGGGCGGCAAGGTGCGCAGCAGCACGGTGCTTGCCCCGGCGGACAGCTTTGGCCGGGTGATGCGGCTGCTGCGCTACCTGTGTGAAAACGGCGTGGGGCCGGAGCAGTGGCTGGAGGTGCTGGAGGATGTACACCAGCCCTACCAGCTGCTGGATACTTCGAAAAACGCAATAAATATAGCAGAAGAACCGGTTTTTTGTGGCATTTGTCGGTTTTAAGGGCACAAACTTCGGCCATTTTACGCAATTGACATAAGCGGAGCAAGAGTTTATAGTATAAGTAGGTTTATACAAACCATTTCGATCCGGGGAAAAAGATTTTAAACAAAGGTAAGGTGTACAAGATGTATCTGGATGAATATAAGCGCTGGCTGGCAGCGGATCTGGAAGATGCAGACCTGAAGCCGGAGCTGGCAAAGGTCGAAGGCGATGACGATGAGATCAAGGATCGCTTTGCTGTGGCGCTGAAGTTTGGTACCGCAGGTCTGCGCGGCGTGCTGGGTGCCGGTACCAACCGCATGAACATCTACGTTGTCCGTCAGGCAACGCAGGGTCTGGCAAACTGGGTGCTGACCCAGGGCGGTACCCAGACCGTGGCGATTAGCTACGACAGCCGCCTGAAGAGCGATGTCTTTGCCAAGACCGCCGCAGGCGTTCTGGCAGCCAACGGCATCAAAGTGCGCATCTATGATGCCCTGATGCCTGTGCCTGCCCTGAGTTTTGCTACCCGTTACTATAACTGCAACGCCGGTATCATGGTCACCGCTTCCCACAACCCTGCCAAGTACAACGGCTACAAGGCCTACGGCCCGGACGGCTGCCAGATGACCGATGACGCCGCCGCCATCGTCTACGACGAGATCCAGAAGACCGATGTGCTCACCGGCGCAAAGTACATCTCCTTCGCCGAGGGCGTGGAGAACGGCATGATCCGCTTTGTGGGCGATGACTGCAAAAAGGCTCTGTACGATGCCATTGAAGCACGTCAGGTGCGCCCGGGTCTGTGCAAGACTGCCGGTCTGAAGCTGGTGTACAGCCCGCTGAACGGCTCCGGCCTTGTGCCCGTCACTCATGTCCTGGGCGACATCGGCATCACCGATATCACCATTGTGCCCGAGCAGAAGGAACCCGACGGCAACTTCCCGACCTGCCCGTACCCCAACCCCGAAATTTTTGAGGCTCTGCGCCTGGGTCTGGAACTGGCCGAGAAGTCCGGCGCTGATCTGATGCTGGCTACCGACCCTGACGCAGACCGCGTGGGCATCGCCGTCAAGTGCAAGGATGGCAGCTATGAGCTGCTCTCCGGCAACGAAGTCGGCGTTCTGCTGCTGGACTACATCTGTGCAGGCCGTATCGAGCAGGGCACCATGCCGAAGAACCCTGTCATGTGCAAGTCCATCGTCTCCACCCCGCTGGCTGACAAGGTTGCCGAGCATTACGGCGTCGAGTGCCGCAACGTCCTGACCGGCTTCAAGTGGATCGGCGACCAGATCGCCAAGCTGGAAGCCGCCGGTGAGGTTGACCGCTTCATCTTTGGTTTTGAGGAGAGCTACGGCTACCTGGCTGGCCCCTATGTCCGCGACAAGGACGCCATCATCGGCTCGATGCTGATCTGCGAGATGGCCGCCTACTACCGCGCCAAGGGCTCCTCCATCAAGGAAGAACTGGAGCGCATCTACGCCGAGTATGGCCGTTACCTGAACAAGGTTGACAGCTTCGAGTTCCCGGGCCTGTCCGGCATGGACAAGATGGCGGGCATCATGCAGGATCTGCGCGACAACCCGCCGAAGGACTTTGCCGGTGACAAGGTCGTCAAGGTCGTTGACTATAAGAAGCCCGAGGAAACCGGTCTGCCTGCCGCCAATGTCCTGATCTATACGCTGGAAAGCGGCGCAACCGTCGTCGTGCGTCCCTCCGGCACCGAGCCGAAGATCAAGACCTACTTCACCACCAAGGGCAAGGACCTTGCCGAGGCTGAAGCCAAGAAGGAAAAGCTGGCCGAGGCCTGCAAGCCGTTGCTGGCGTAAAATTTAGGATAGCGTAAGTAAGCGCACCGTGTCTGTTTTGGGACGCGGTGCGCTTTTTTGTCGCCGCCCATGTAGGGGCCGGGCATGCCCGGCCCGCGCGTGTAAGGCAGACGACCGCCTATGCAGGGGGCCTTGACCCCTCCGCGGGACGCCGAGGACACCGCCCACTACACAAATGCTGCCGTAGACTATCCCGCTATTTGTAGGGGAGAAATTCATCCCTTCCGTGCATCTCCACCACTGCGCACTTTCCCCAAAAACTCCCCCAATAATTCGTCACCCATGCCACTTGACAATACAATTCTACACTTGTAGAATAAAATCAAATCAAATCTTCTACAACCGTAGAATCAAAAGGAGGCCCACCATGTTCCTGCCGCTTTTCATCGCCTTTCTGGTGCAAGGCCTGCTGCTGGGCCTTGTGGTGCTGGCCCTGTTGGCCGCAGCCCCCAAGCTGCAAAAACGGTATGGCCCGCGGTGGCTCTGCCGCCTGTGGGTGGCGCTGGCGGTGCTGTTCCTCGTGCCGGTTCGGGCGCTTCTGCCTCAGGCCCCGGCGGCGGTGACGGTCAGCGCTCAGCCGTTTTATACCCAGATGACCGCCCTGACGGAGGAAACCACCACGAAGCCCGCCGCCAACGTACCCTACCGCACGACCACAGCCGACGACAACACGATGCATTACATCGTGCCCCGCGCGGAACTGCAAACCGGCCGGCGTACTGTGCTGGAACGTCTTGCCATCGATACAAACTGGGGCAACCTGGCGGCCCTCGCGTGGGAACTGGGCGTCATGGCTGTTGCACTCTACCAGTTCGGCGGCTATGCCGTCTGGCGTATTCGCGTGGGCCGCAACGCGCAGCCGGTGGCTAAAAGCTGGCGTGACGCCCTGCCGCAGGGCCAATGCCCGCAAATGCAGGCCACGCCGCTGGTGCGCAGCCCCATGGTGGCGGGGGCGCTGCATCCCGTCCTGCTCGTCCCTGCGGGCGAAGCCCCCAAGGGTGCGGACTGTATGCTGGTTCACGAACTGACCCACATAAAACGACATGACGTCGCGAAAAAGCTGCTGCTCACGCTGGTGTGCATCCTGCACTGGTACAACCCGGCTGTCTGGATGCTGGCCGCCCGCGCGGGCCGTGATATCGAGGAAGCCTGCGACGCCGAGGCCCTGCACGGCCGCGACGCTGCTTACCGCACGGCCTACGCCGATGCCCTGATGACCGCCGTGCGCCGCAGCCGCGGCCCGGCTCTGACCAGCGGTTTTGCGCTGAACAAGCGCCAGTTCAAGCAGCGCCTTGCCGCGCTATGGGACACTGCCCCCAAACGCCGGGGCCGCACTTTGCTGGCCGCACTGGCTCTGACCGCCTGCTGTGCGGGCGGCCTGGTGGCCTGTCAAGTCGCCGATACCCCAACACAGGAGACACCCGAACCCGCGCCCACTGCGACGCCCTCGACAGAAGAAGCCCTTGCGGAGATCAAGGACATCAACCGTCAGCTGCCCACGGAGCAGCAGCTCACCGCCACACGGCGCGTGGACAGTTACTTCTGGGACGAGTGCCTGCCGACCCTGTGGGGCTACAAGTTCAACGGCGGTATGACCTCGCTGGTCGAGGACCCCGCCGCCGAAAGTGCCGAAAACGAAAATCTGGCCGCCATTTTGCAGGAACCCCGCGCGGACGGCACGACCTGGCAGGACTTTCTGAACGCAGGCAAAGGCACGTTCGCCAAGGTGAACTTTGAAGCAGAACTCGAGCCGGAAAAACTTTTCTTGGGCCCACAGTATGGCGAGGGTGATTTTTATATTTATATCGCCGTGCCCTATGACGAGAGCGAACCCTGCGAGCTTGTCAGTGGCTGGCAGCAGAACAACACCGGCGAGACGGCCCACTTCGGCACGATCGACCCCGCGCGGGAATTGCGGCTGACCAACCGCCAGTACCGCACCCTGGTACACCAATGCAACGCGCTGGCCCAGGCGGGCGCACGGGATTTTGGCACCCCCGCCGACTGGCCGCAGGCCGAGCTGGAAACCTACCTATATTACCGCAATCAGGATTTCCACACCTTTGCCGATGCCCTGCTGATGCTGAACATCGACTTTACCGGGGGTCGAGATTGGAACAGCCTGCCGTACTTTTTGACCTACGATGAGCTGAATGCGCTGGATTTCACCGCGCCCAAGACCGACGCCATCCCCGACTACGTTGTGGCCGAGGGCGACGACTGCGGCGTATGGGCGTTCACCCGCGACGGCGACTACCTGACCGCCACGTGGGCGGGCGTGCAGGAATACATCTTCTATGTCTACAACGGCGACACTGCCGCCCGCACGGTGATTGTCGGCCCGAACGGAGAGCAGACTGCACCTATTACCGAGATGCCGTACGACGCCCGCACGGTCATTGCCGGCGGCCACAGCTTGGATTAAAAGGAGACGCCCATGCCAAAAATCAAACGCCTGCCCGATGCAGAGCTGGAAATCATGAACGCTTTGTGGGATGCCGCCGCACCCCTGACCGCCGCCGAATTGGAAACCGCCCTGCCCGGCCCGCCCCGCGCCCGCACCACGCTGTTGACCCTGCTGGCCCGGCTGGAAGAAAAGGGCTGTGTCACCCGCGAAAAGCAGGGGAGGGGGTACCTTTACACCGCAACCCTGACCCGCAGTGAATACCTGCCCGCCGAGAGCAAAAGCGCGTGGCACCGCCTGTTCGGCGGCAGCCCCCGCAGCTTCGTCGCCGCCCTGGCAGAAACCGATACCCTGACCGATGCCGACATAGACGAGCTGACGGCGTATCTGGAGGAACTGAAAAAAGAGAGAAAATAGCGTAAAATTTGTAGGGGTGAGCACTGCTCGCCCCTACTTGCAATTCTCCCTCAACTTGTAGTATAATAATATGTCCCATAGTATCTGCAAGTGAGGTGACGCGCTATGCCCGGTGATCTGCATACCCATACGACCTACTCCGATGGCTCGACCCCGGTGGACAAGCTACCGTTTCTGGCGGCCTGCGCGGGGATGACCCACCTGGCGGTTTCTGACCACGATTCCATCCAGAGCGTGCGGTACGCCTACGCCCATCCGGTGCAGAACGGCGTCCACCTCATCCCGGCCACTGAGCTGACCGCCTACGACTATGAGCGCGCCCACCGCGTCCACCTGCTCTGCTACTGGCCGGACGACTGCGCCCCGCTGGCGGATTTCGCCGCCATGATGGCCGAGCGCCGCCTGACCGCTATGCTGCAAAGCTGCAAGGAGCTGGAACAAATCTGCCCCCAGTTCCGCACCGAGGAAGCGCTGGAACTCGCCAGGGACAGCGGCACGCTGTTCAAAGCCCAGGTCATGCGGGTGCTGTGGCAGTACGGCCTGGCCGACGGTATGTATAATACGGTATACAAATCGCTTTTCGGCCTGAAACCTGTGCGCGGGCGCATCCTGCACACGCCCCGGTATGAGCCTGTGGACACCGTGCTGGAGGTCATCAAGGCAAGCCGCGCAGTGGTCGTGCTGGCCCACCCCAGCGTCTACCACAGCATGGAGCTGGCCCGGGAGCTGATCGCAGCCGGGCGGCTGGACGGCGTCGAGATCAACCACCCCCGCAACACGCCGGAGGACAAGGCCGAGCTTGCCCGCCTGGCAAAAGAAAACGGATTGATCGTTACCGGCGGCACGGACTACCACGGCATCAACACCGTGACCCCGCGCCCGGTGGGGGCATTCTCCACCAGTGACGAAATGATTGCACGCATCGGCGACATTGCCAAGGCGCGCAAGGCAACCTGGAAAAAGGCAAAATAAAAGAGCAATAAAATTTAAGGAGCAATACATCATGACTTACACGTACAACAACAAAGGCACCTGTTCCGTCCGCACCGTTGTGGAACTGAACGACGACCACACCATCAAGAGCGTGCAGGTTCTTGGCGGCTGCGACGGCAACCTGAAGGGCATCGCCAAGCTGCTGCCCGGCATGAAGGCCGAGGACGCCATCGCCCGCATGGAAGGCACGACCTGCGGCCGCAAGCCCACCAGCTGCCCCGACCAGATCGCCCAGGCATTGAAGGGCGCACTGGCGGAGATGCAGTAAAAAGCCTTTTCCCCGCGGGGCTGCACCCGCAGGTGCGTGTCGGAGCGCAACCGCCGCAGGCGGCTCTTAGCGCGAAGACTGAAGGTGGCCGAGCTGGCGAGGCCGGATGAGGGCAGGCTTTTCAGTGGCATCCCCCGCAGACAGGTGGTGCCGGCAGGCTTTGCCCTCATCAGTCTGCTTCGCAGACAGCTTCCCCCGATGGGGAAGCCTTTTGACGTTGAAAGGAGCTTCCCATGGACTGCTTCCATTACCCTCTCGATACCGAGACCCTGCTGCGGAAAAAGCGCAAGCTGCGGCGTGAGCTGCTGGCCCAGAACCCCCACCCGCTGCACAAAAAAATCGCCATCCTCGGCGGTTCGACCACCAACGAAGTGGCCGACCAGCTGGGGCTGTTTCTGTTGCAATACGGCATCGAGGCAGAGTTTTACCAGAGCGAGTACGCCCAGTACTGGCAGGACGCCATGTTCGGTACGCCCGAGCTGGACGACTTCCACCCGGATGTCATATACATCCACACCAACTGGCGCAACCTGACCGCCTTGCCCACCACCGCCGACAGCGAAGCCGATATTGATGCCATGCTGGACGCGCAGTATGCCCATTTTGAGACAATGTGGCAGGCGCTGGAACGAAAATTCGCCTGCCCGGTCATCCAGAATAACTTTGATAGGCCTAATTATCGACTCATGGGCAACCGCGATATCTGGGATCCCCACGGCCGCTCCAATTTCATCAGCCGTCTGAACCAGAAATTCTACGCCTACGCCGCATCGCATGAACATTTCTATATCAACGATATCGACTATCTTTCCGCTGACTACGGCCTGACCGCCTGGGGCGACGCCTTCTTCTGGCATATGTACAAATATGCCATGTGCCTGGACGCTATCCCTTCGCTGGCCAACAGCGTGGCCAATATCATCAAGTCCTTGTACGGCCGCAACAAAAAAGCGCTTGTGCTCGACCTGGACAATACGCTCTGGGGCGGCATCGTCGGCGACGACGGTGTGGACGGCCTTGCCATCGGCCCCGAAGTGCCCGAAGGCCAGGTCTACGCCGAGTTCCAAAGCTACTGCAAGGCGCTGAAATCCATCGGCGTTATCCTGGCTGTCGACTCCAAAAACGACGAGGCCAACGCGCTGGCGGGCCTGAACCACCCGGACGGCGTGCTGCGCCCCGACGATTTTGTCGCCATCAAGGCCAACTGGGAGCCAAAGGACTTGAACCTCAAGGCCATCGCGTCCGAGCTGAACCTCGGCGCGGATAGCTTTGTTTTTGCCGATGACAACCCGGCAGAGCGCGCCATCGTGGCCGCCCAGGTGCCCGGCGTGGCAGTGCCCGCGCTGGACGGCGCCGAAAACTACATCAAAACGCTGGATCACGGCGGCTACTTTGAGGTCACGGCCCTCTCGAAAGAGGATTTGAAAAAGACCGAACTCTACCACCAGAACGCCGAGCGCGCCAAGGCCCAGGCGGCTTTCACCGACTACGGCCAGTATCTCGACAGCCTGGAAATGACCGCCACGGTCAAGGGCTTTGAACCACTGTACATCCAGCGCATTGCCCAGCTCACCAACAAGTCCAACCAGTTCAATTTGACGACGCTGCGTTGTTCCGAGGATGATATCCACGCTATGGCCGAGAATGCTGCCTATATCAGCCTGTGCGGTAAGCTCGTGGATAAGTTCGGCGATAACGGCATCGTCACCGTTGTGGCGGGCCAGCAGCAGGGCGGCGCACTGCATATACGCCTGTGGCTCATGAGCTGCCGCGTGCTCAAGCGCGGCATGGAGGATGCTATGATGGACACTCTCGTAGCCGAGGCCGCCGCCCGCGGCATCAAGACCATTGTGGGCTACTACTATCCCACGGCTAAAAACGCTATGGTGCGTGAATTTTACGCTCAATTCGGCTTTGCCAAGACCGCCGAGGATGCTGACGGCAATACGACCTGGACGCTGGATGTGGCCGCCTACGCGCCGAAGCACCCCCACATGAAAATTGAACGCTGATAGGAAAAACGCTATGAAACACTCCTTCCTGCAAAAAGCGGCGGCCGCCGCGCTGTTTGTGCTGCTTACGGCGGCACTGCTGGCGGCTGCGGATTTTCTGCTGGTGGATGACGTACACTCCTACTCCCGTGTGATGCTGCAAGAATTGTACCGGGATGCGGGCAATATCGATACACTGTTCCTTGGTTCGTCCCACTGTTACCGCAGCGTGGATCCCGCCGCCGTGGACGCCGCGCTGGGCACCCACAGCTTTAACGCCGGGTCGTCCCAGCAGCTGCCGGACGGCTCCTACTATATGCTCAAAGAAGCCGCTGCGCAGAACGACCTAAAGACCGTATATCTTGAAATGTTCTACACCGGTTACAACGAAAGTGCATCCAGCAATGTGCCGCTGGCCTGCTACTTGCTGGTCGACCACATGAACGCCCTTTCGCCCAACCGTTATGAGTACCTGTGGGAGATGGGCGGCTTGGCGGCTTTTGCCGATCTGCTGCTGCCCGCCCGCCATGGCATAGCGTCGCTGTCCGGGATGCCTGCGCTGTGGCAGGCCAAGCTGGCCGACGGCTACACGACGGACAGCTACCGCTATGTAACCTACGAGGACAGCGGTGAGGCCTACCGCGGCCGGGGCTTCGTCTACACCGCGGGTATCCCGCAGGACGGCTTTGCCACGCTGCTGAATGTCGACCCTGACGCGCCGCTCTCTGACTTTGGCTGGGAATACCTGAACAAAATTACCGATTTTTGTCAAGAAAACGGCATCCAACTCGTGCTGTTCACGGCTCCGCTGCCCAGCGGCTATCTGTACAACACGCAAAACTACCAAGCCTATGTGGATGCCCTGCAGGATTTTTGCACCGCGCACGCGGGCCTGGAATACTGGGATTTCTCCCTCTACCGCCTGCAGCGCGATCTCAATTTGAAAATTGAGGACTTCTCCGATGCGCACCACCTGAACGGTGCAGGCGCGGAAAAGTTCACTGCCATCCTCTGCCAAACGATTCAGGAACGCGCGGCAGGGAAGGCCGTGGACGAAATTTTCTACCCCACGGTGGAAGAAAAACTGACCCTAACGCCGGATGATTCCATCCTTATGGCAAAAATGTAATCGCAACAATAATCTATACAAGGAGGCCCCACTATGCTCGCTGTGACATCACCCGGTTTTGTGCTGTTCGCAGCGGTGCTGGCGGGGCTTTGGTTTGCCTGCCCGCCGCCGCGCCGCTGGCAGTTGATGCTGGGGGCCAGCCTGGTATTTTACGCCGTGCTCTCCTGGCGGACGCTGCCGGTGCTGCTGGCAAGCGCGTTTCTGGTTTGGTGGTGCGCCCGTCGCGCGGCGGAAAAAGGCATCTTTTACGCGGGGCTGGCCGCCGCGCTGCTGCCGCTGGCCTTGCTCAAGTACCTGCCCGCCGCCCTGGGCTGGCATGGTACCTTGGCGGGGGCGCTGGGGCTTGGGTACTTCCCCCTGCAGCTGGCGGGCTACCTCTGCGATGTGCGCCGGGGACGTATGCTGCCGGAAGAAAAATACCTGCGGCTTTTGTGCTATGCGTCGTTCTTTTTGTCTATCACCCAGGGACCTTTCAACCGCTACAACAAGCTCATGCCCCAGCTGGACCGCCCCACAAAATGGGATACTGCCCGGGCGTGGCGCGGCGCGCAGCGCAGCGCGTGGGGCTACTTTAAAAAGTTTGCGGTGGCGGATCGCGCCGCCGTGGTGGTGGACGCCGTGTTCGCCAACCCCGCCGCCTTTGACCGCACCCAGCTTTTGCTGGGTGGTGTGCTGTTCACCGTGCAGCTCTACGCGGACTTCTCCGGCTACACGGACATTGTCCTTGGCCTCGGCGAGGTGCTGGGGCTGGAGCTGCCCGAAAACTTCCGCCAGCCCTTCTTTGCGGATTCCGTCAGGGATATCTGGGCGCGGTGGCATATCAGCCTGTCCCAATGGCTGCGGGATTACGTCTATATCCCGCTGGGCGGCAGCCGGTGCAGCACCGCAAAAAAGGACCGCAACCTGATTCTGACCTTCCTTGTCAGCGGCTTGTGGCACGGCGCAGGGCTGACGTACCTCGTCTGGGGCGGCCTGCATGGCGTCTGCCAGGCGGTGGAAAACCACCTGCCGCACCGCCGCAGCGGCAAACTGCGTCACGCACTGCGGGTGCTGGGCACGTTCTGCATTCTGGCTGGACTGTTTATGATTTTCCGGGCCAGCAGCCTGGGCAATGCAGCAGATGTATTCAAAGGCATCCTACTCAATGGCGGCCATGCGGTGTTCAGCAATTATTGGGAGCTGGGCCTGACCAGCAGGCTGGAGCAGCTTATGCTCTTTGCAGGCATTGCCATTCTGCTGGGCGTGGATGCCGCCCACGAGCGCGGCGTCAGCCTGCGCGGAAAAATTGCCGCCCTGCCCACCCCGGCCCGCTGGGCTGTATACGAGGTCTGCATCTTCGCATTCCTCTTTATGGGGCGGTTCCTTGGCGGCGGCAGCTTCCTCTACGCACGCTATTGACCTGATGGTTGAGGGGTTGCATATGTGCGGCCCGCAGCCTCGCCCCATAATTGCGCATCTGCCTTGTACGCGCAGGCCGAGCATACCAGGCCTCTACAATAGCGGTAATAAAAAGGTGGGATAAGAACCTGTGCGGTTCCTATCCCATTTTTATTTTAATCTCTGATCTTCCCCAAAGAACTTGAACATCTTGCAGCCGCCCAGCATACGGCTGGCAACTTTCTCGGTGTAGCGGGCTACAAAAATATTCTGGTCAATAATATTTGTGGTATAGATTGTTGGGCGGTGGGTCAGCATCCGGGTGTTGATCAGCTCATACAGCACACTGATGGTCAGCGGCGTGATGTACTCGGTGCCCAGGTCGTCCAGAATCAGCAGGTCAGCCTCCTGGCAGGCGGCCAGCCATTCCTCATTGTTGGTGTAGTCAAAGTGCTCCTTGCCCAGCTGGGCGGCCAGCGCGGCAGCACTGGTGTACAGTACATCATGCCCGCCTTCCAGCACGGCATCTGCAATCGCCAGCGCCAGATGTGTCTTGCCCAGGCCGCTGTGGCCCATGAACAGCAGATTCGGGCTGTTGGCGCTGAATCGGGCCGCGTAGTTCTTACAGTAATTCAGCAGCTTGCCCATGTATTCCCGCGGGGAAATGCCCAGCTCCGGCTCCACATTGGTGCCGTACCGCTCCACCTCAAAGCTGGAAAACTGGCATAGCCCCAGCGGACTGGCGGCGTTGATCTCCTCCCGGCGCAGGCGGCGGGCCACATCGGCCACACAGCGGCAGGGGATGCCGCCCCGCATCCCGGTGTCCTCGCACAGGGGGCAGCGGTAAGCGGGTTTAAAGGCGCTCTCGTCGTACCCGGCCTCTTTCACAGCGGCGGCCAGCGTTTCATCGGCGCGGGCCAGCGCGGCACGGGCGGCGTCCATGCTACTGCCCAGTGCGGCGGCCTTTGCCAGGCCTAGGCCCGCCCGTATGTGGGCAGCGTCCGCTTCGGCCAGGGCGGGGTGCGCGGCGTAGGCGGCGCGGCGGGTCGTCTCGGCCTGCATTACAGCCTGCTGGCGGTACCCGGCAACCTCCCGCTGGGCGGCGCGGAATAGTTCATCTTTTGTGCGCATGGGTTAGCCCTCCTCGTCAAACATAGCGGCCCAGTTGCGGTTGAACAGGTCTTTCTGGGCGCTGGCGGCCGGCTGCTGGGTGCCGGGGCGCTCGGTCATCACAATGTTGCTGCCTTCCAGCTGGCCCTGCTTGCGGGCAGCCTCCACGGTGGTGATGCCCTGGGCACGCCAGGCCCGCAGGATGCCGTCCACATACCGCACGGTGTTTTTTCCGTTGGCATGCAGCAACGCCTCGTCAATCATCTCATGCCCAACGCCCATTTCCTCGTGCCAGCGGGCGATGGCGCGGCGCTCCCAGTTCGTCAAATCGCGCGGCGCAATGCCAAACTGGGCGGCGGCATCACTGCACCAGTCCTCCCGCTGTTTTGCGCGTTTCAGCCAACGCTCGGCGTCCTCTCCGGTCTCAACGCCGTCCTCCCGCCAGCGGGACAGCAGGTGGGCTACCGCGCCCACGGTGCGCCGTCCCAGGCGGGCGACCTCGGCGCAGCAGAGCAAAATTACGTCGGGTTTCCAGCCGTCGATCTGGTACAGGTCCACCAGCCGCTGTAACTCATTGCGGCTGATGCCCTTGCCAAAGATGGTCTGGGATTCCTGGCTGAGCACCGCCACATAGGGGTCGTTTGCCATGCTGGCCAAATCGGCGTGACGCGGCTCTGCCGCCGGGGCAGGGGAGCCGCCGCGCTCGTTTTCCAGCAATCCGGCACCAGCCCAGTATTGCAGGGCACGCTTGGCGGCTTCTATGCTGGGAAGCCCCAGCGTCCGAGCCATCGTGCGGGGGTCGGTGTCGCCGGTCTGCAAAATGTACAGCGCCGCGCGGATCGTGTCGCCGCCGGCCTGGGCAAGGTGGGTGAACACCAGCTGCGGCACCGCCACCGTATCGCCGTTGTACGGCACCAGCTTGTAACCCATGTCCGCAAACCTCCCCACTTTAAACTTGTGTCCAGTATACCATTTTTCCGCCGCCGTGTCCAGTTTTCCCCGCAAAACTGCCCAAAAATCACCCTTGGATTTTGGGTAAAGCGTTCCTTGTTTTTCACTGTGAAAATTTGTACAATATACCTATAAAGAGTTAAAGGGAGGACTCCACCATGGCGATGAATCTTGTTAAACTGCCCACCGGCAAACCGAACCTGCAGCTGCGCGTCAGCAAGGGGCACTATGCTACCAGCCATAGCCATATCAACTATTACATAGACGTCACGCTGACCAAGTTCCGCCTGTCTGAGGCCCGTGCCGCCGCCGCAGAGTTGATCCGCGCCTACAAGGCGACGACCATCGTGGACACCATCCTCTGTCTGGACGGCACTGAAGTCATCGGTGCCTGCATGGCCAGTGAGCTGACCAAGTCCGGCTACGTCAACATGAACGCCCACCAAACCATCTACGTTGTCACGCCGGAGCATACCACCGGCAGCCAGCTGTTGTTCCGCGAGAACACGGCCCCCATGATCTCCGGCAAGCATATCCTGGTGCTGGCGGCGTCCGTCACCACCGGCTACACTGTACAAGGCGCGATCGAGGCCATCCGCTACTACGGCGGCGAGGCGGTCGGCATTGCGGCGATCTTCGCCTCGGTGAATGAGTGCGCGGGCTACCCGGTGGCCAGCATCTTCAACACCCACGACCTGCCCGACTATGAGACGCACGATTCCCACAGCTGCCCCTGGTGCAAACAGGGCAAAAAAATCGATGCCCTCGTCAACAGCTTCGGCTATTCGAGCCTGTAAAGCCTTCCCCTGAAGGAGAAGGTGGCCGCAGGCCGGATGAGGGCGGACTTTGCCCGGCCCCGAGCCTTACAATTCTATACATTTTGCCCCCTTACCCAAGGGGGCTTTTTTGTCGTTTTTACAGGTTGACGCATCCTGTTCAACCTTTTATAATAGGAAGGCTGATTTTTACGAGGAGGAGTTCACTTGAACACGGAAAATCTGAATGGGATTTTGGCACAGTACATTCAATATTGCAAGACCCGCACCGCCGCCGAAGAGGGAACGGTCTGGCGTGCGGCCGACTGCTTCGGCGTGAACTGGGATATCGAGGACAGCGACTTCCCCGGTATGTTTGCGGACGCCATGCAGCAGGCACAGCTGGCGCTGGACAACCCGGCCTTGCAGCCCATCGGCGGCGTGCAGACTCTGATGCTGCGGGAGACAGAAGTAGAGTTGGTGCGGGAGTGTTTCCGCTGGCTGTTCAAAGAGGATGACGGCGATATCGCCAAGCGCCGCGGCCGCGCCGAGCTGTTTGCCGACCAGATCAACGGCCGGTTCCGTCGCGTGTTCCCGCGGATGCCCAAGTACACGATGAACACGGCCAACGCGGTGTTTTTCCTGAACCTGAGGGAACCTCACGACAACTATTTTTATAATGCGGCCGAGGCCAGGGCCTGGGCAGAATATTTTGACTACGAGGCTGATTTCGGCGGCGGCACGGCACTGGACCTGCCACGTTACTATACTATGTGCAACGACCTGTTGGCCGAGCTGGAAAGCTACCCGGAACTTATTGCCCTGCACAAGGCCTATGTGGCGCAGGAACTTGGCGGCATCAATGACCAGCTACATCTGTTGGTGTACGATATCCTGCACACGGCCTACACCCAGCAGTTCTACCCGTGCGGCTATGCCCGCAGCGCCACTACAAAGGAACGCGCCAAGGCCGCTAAGGAGAAAGCAACCCGCGCCGAGCTGTGCATCCGCATCGGCGAATGCGAACAGAAATTGCAGGAGATGCAAGCCAACCCCGCCAAACTGCCCGACCTGACTGACTGTAAGATCAGCCATAAGATGTTCGGCGCAGGTACGGTTCGGCCCGCCGAAGGCCAGTTCATGGTCATCGACTTTAACGGCACGCTGAAAAAGTTCAGCTACACGGCCTCGATGAACAGCGGCTACCTGACCGCCGAGGACCCCGCTGTCGAGGCTGAACTGCAAGCCTACCAGGACTACAACAAAGAGAAAGACCGCCTGGAAAAGGAACTGAAAAACATGAAGGCGGAGTTGGTGAAGCTGTAAGGCAGACAATACCACGTCTATGTCGCCGCCCCGTAGGGGCCGGGCATGCCCGGCCCGCAACTTCCCCATAACTGCATATTTACAACGAAAATGCCCATCGGTTTTGTGCCGATGGGCGTTTTGCTGTATTTATCGGAACTCAAACAGTTTGCACACAGGGACATCCAGCACCCGTGCAATGCGAAAGACCACATCCAGCGAGACCGCACAGTCACTGTTCTCGATGCGGGACATATGGGTGCGGCTTATGTCGATCTTATCCGCCAGCTGAATTTGCGACAGCCCCGCCGCCTTGCGGTAGTAGGAGTTGTGATTCCGTATAGTGCGGATGGATGGCCCATTGTCGTGAATACGGACTATGTGTTAAAATCCGCGCCCAGCGTCAATAGTGATGACGTAGTGTGGGTCAGCGCGGGTGATAAACTGTACGGTCATTATGGCGACGGTGACTGGGTCTTTGTCGCAGACTACGACTTTAACGTATACGGTTGGATACCTGAACCCTATCAGGAATTTGACGGGAGCACCGTACAATAAAATGCAAAAAGCGTCGGGAACTTTTTGCATGAATAACTTGCGTGGTGTGTCGGAATATGATATTCTAAACATACCGCTTCGCCGGTAAGGCGCTGCACAAAACGGCAGGCGGTCAGCCACACTTCCCGAAAGAGGGTGAGGCAATGCGTTTTACATTGACTTTCCATATCGGTCTCAAGACCGTTACGCTAAGGTTGGTCGTAAAAAGCAAGAACCGCCACCCCGGCAGGTGAAGATACTGTCAAGCAGATTTCAGAATTTTTTGCTGGCATAATAAGCAAAACTCCCCATGCCGGAATATGACATAGAGAGTTTTCCAGAGCAGCTGATGTCCGCCTCCCGCGGGCTGGCGAACAGTCCGCAGGACTGTTCGCCCCGGCACTGCGGTGCCGTCGCCCTGTTCGACTTCTCATCCCCGAATCCCAAAAAGAGACCCCTGCGTCTGGACACGACACAGGGGTCTCTTTTTGGAGCGGCTGATGGGAGTCGAACCCACGTCCTCAGCTTGGAAGGCTGATGTACTAGCCGTTGTACGACAGCCGCATAACAACAGTACCTATTATACCCACCCAAGGGGGCATTTGTCAAGCCCGGCGGTGGACTTTCCCTGCAGATTTTACGGCGCTGTAACCCATTTGCCATTTTATTTTACATTTTGCACCCTTGACAACGGCCCGCGAAAGCCCCATAATAAATACTGAATCTGTGTAAAAGAAATTTTGAGAGGAAAGAGGTGCGGCACCATGCGCGTCATTGCCGGAACAGCCCGCGGTAAAAACCTGCAGGCCCTGCCGGGCGAGGATATCACCCGCCCGACCATCAACCGCGTGAAGGAGGCCATGTTCTCCAGTGTACAGTTTCTTGTGCCGGGAGCACGCGTGCTGGATCTGTTTGCAGGCAGCGGTCAGCTGGGCATCGAGGCTCTGTCACGCGGGGCGAAAAGCTGCCTCTTTGTCGACCACTCTGCCGAAGCATTGGTCATCGTAAGGGCTAACTGCAAGACGGCGGGCGTTGACCGCCAGAGTGATATCCGCCAGGGCGAGGCCGAGAGTTTCCTTGCCAACATCCGCGGGCCGTTTGACCTGGCCCTGCTGGATATTATGCTGCCCGGCCTGGATGGGTACGAGCTGCTGGGCTACCTGCGCCCGCTGGGGGTGCCGGTCATCTTTATCACGGCCAAG
>ENA-ORNT01000318-ORNT01000318.1-human-gut-metagenome-genome-assembly--contig:-NODE-318-length-35285-cov-14.767215_pt1 | contig 35285 bp, 30 predicted proteins | sample MGYA00242120_ERZ509032 | MGnify/ENA primary metagenome ERZ509032 (study PRJEB26280, sample SAMEA2338729) | human gut metagenome | biome: human gut; feature: human-associated habitat; material: faeces...
AACATACCGCCAAAGTACATGATATATGAATGTACTTTGGCGGTACGGAATTTAAAGAGTTTATTTACTATCAGAGTTATTCTTCCTCTTCAGAATCACAGCCACTATCGGCGAAGCCATCATCGAAACCAGCATCATATTCTTCTTGAAATCTTACTGACTGCTCGTAATATACTGATAATCAATACTAATTGGAATGACAAAATGACGAAAGAAACAAATTAGGAACAACAAAATCAAGAAACCCCAAAATGAAAGCATGAGAAAACAAAAATTAACACAGAAAACAATGGTAATTTCTGATTTTGTCATTTCAAGAATACAAACTGAATGATATAGATACAAGCAGACCTAATATAGAATAGAAAATGAGATATATCCTTGCAAGCACGAAAATAATCAAAGGAAAATGCTCCTATCCTTACAATAAAATAAAAAAACAACGTTTTATAAAAATGGCAGTATCTTTGCCGACTGACACTGATAGACGAGCCATATTTAAAAATAAACTTGACTACAAAACGATAATATAAAATATAGTTCATGTTGCTAAATAAACACATAAAGGAAATATTAGAGAAACTACAATCTCTTGATAATGATGCTTTTGATAAATTTGTATCAAGCCATCCTGTTTGCTTCAAAAAAGGTAAAGAGAATTGGTTGTTTCCTATGATGTATGACTATTATAAGAATACTGTTCATAACGAAATTGCCATCAATTTGATTATGGAACTTGGTATGTTTCTACATAATTATTGCCAAAACATGCCATTATTTGAAGTCACGCATATTGATAGAAGTTTATGTATAGATGACTCTTACGTTGAAGAATATGTTAGGCGAGTTCAGAATGCACAAAATAAAGAACCTGAATTTCGCGATATTAATTCGCCTTGGAAAACAAGGGGGATTAGCTTGTCTCTCTATGGAAATCCCATTCTCACACTCAATTCTATTGTTTTTGACTTCAAGGATAGAGAACATCCATATATACTTGCAGATATTGCGGGAATCTATGTATATGCAGAAAGACTAAGCGAAGGATTGAATTTTCTATATAGAAGTACTAAATTATTATCGAATTTTCCTAATCGATATTGGAATAGCGAATATGGGTTAGCTGGTGCTGCCAATACATTTCGTCTCTTATTACTAATGTGTCCAACAAATCAGCTTTACTTATATAGGAAAATATATGCATATGATTATATGTACCTTACAAAATTGGCATGTACAGCCAAAGATGAGGTTTTTCAACACGAAGCGTATGTTAATAGAGCATCTATTGTAATTTCCCCTTCTGCACGATATGTTATTCCTATGTCAATCAACCCAGACTTATTGTATATATCGGACACTTATTATGCTCACTATTGCAATAGCTTAGCAGAATTCATGTCAGCAGCATCTGGTTGGAATTATAATATGAAATCTCTTACCTATTATCGACATGCGTCTATTTGTCCAAATTATACAGGAGGCTATGTTGATATTGAAGATAAAACTTATGGTGAGATTGTTTCAAGTAAACATGAACAAGCTAAGGTTATAGCTTTTGATTTTTATAGGAATATTTTTCAGAAAGATTATTTGTATCTAACTGATGAAAATATAGAAACGTTATTTAAAGTAATACAGAGTGAATTGAGATATAATTACAAATCAATCAGAAATAGAGTTTTAAACTACAAAAAGTATTAAAAGTATGGATTTTTTTGATTTTCTATTTGGAAAGAAGAAGGAAAAGGACAATTCTCCAACAACTTCTCTTAAAAAGGAAACTTCATCAGAGGTTTCTAAATCAGCACGACGTTCTGTTGAGCCAGCAATAGAACCAGTGGAACAATATGTCAAGGAAAGTGTGAATGACCTTAAAAAACACATCTCCCTTGACACAAAATCATTAGAAGCAGAAGCAATTTATTTAGCTGCATTCTTGTATATGAAAGGTTCATATCAAATAGATTTTAATCTTGACTATTTGTCAAGTGGTCTTTTGGATAAGATACCCTCAAACAACTTTACTGCTGCAGACAAAGTGTTTTCTTATATGGTAAAATATGGAGAAGGACACTATGGCGCAGAAGAAAGAGATTATGGAATTAATGGTTACAAAATGAACATTCAGATGTGCTCTGATTATGGTGGTTACATAAAAAATTATTTCATAAGAGTACACAAGATTGAGTCCGGAAAGGACTTCCACCATTTCTGTTCACCAAGAAATTGCTTGTGGAAAAACGGTATTAAAGCCGTTGACAGTCCCACTCAGCGTGACATATATTATAAATTTGACAAGGGAACGTTTGAGTTTATGATTCCACCTTATAATCCTCTTGTTGCAGGTCATGCTCGCAAAGTAGATGAAACGACATTAAAATGCGAATCTAATGACGGTAAAAGAACTTTCATCTTTCATTTCGATGGTGCCTTAAAGCCAAGTTGCTTGAACTATATCGAAATGTATAGAAATGATAAGGGAGACATGGTTTCATACCATAAAGAAAAGGATGATAATAATGCGTCTTTGAATCATATAGATAATTTTGATTACCATTTTCACAAAATGATGTGCACCCTTAAGAAAAAGGGCGAAAGATTTGGTACAATGTTTATCATTGAAGACCCTCTAAAGAATAATGTTACAGCAAACCTTTCATACGCAAATGGAAGGCTGACTCTTGATATTCCAGAAATAGATCAGATTCAAAGCCGAGGTGGAATTAAATTAGATAACCACATTGAAATCTTGGGTTCATTTGAGGACTTTAATTACGATTCTAATAGTACTTGCAAACGTCTTTTCTCTAACGGTATAGATGTGAAGATTATCAGCAAACGAGGTTGTGTTTTTTCTTTCGTAGAAATTCCTATTGGAAATAGCTCTAATCCGCAGTATCGAGGCTATGACACGTTATCTTTTGAATTGGATTTAACTGAATAGTTATCAGAGACTTAAATAGTAAGTGTCTTGATTTTTTGTCAAGATTGACTGCTGTCCAAAAGATTAAATAAAAGAACTCCAAACATAATAAATAGCCGACTGATTCTAAGCGAAAGCCTAAGGTCAGTCGGTTTTTCACTTCCCACAATTCTATGCAATCATCATTCCTACACTACCAGCGACCACAAAGATACCAATCGTGAAGAAGAACCAGAAGAACCACTGGGCATAGTGACCGAGATAGCAGCCATCATATTCCTTGTATTCCGTTAATGTATGCAAGTTAGCGCAAACGAAGACTATACAAAAATCGTTTTATAACAAAAAGCAGATAGAAATTATCTATCTGCTTGAAAGATGGAGGGTCTTAAAGTGTGGTTCAAAATCCAATTGTTAATCAGAAATCGAAAATGACATAATCAAGATTAACAACCAAATAAGTCGCCTATGATACTTTGCAAAGTAATAAGTAATACGTAATACTTGGGCAAGTATCACGTATTACTTTTTTAGGGGTGTTTTCTTTTAAAAAACAGTAGCATTAACAAACAGACTTAGGTAGGTCTATTAATGCTACTTATTTGTATTAATCCCCCTATCACATCATCAAGCTGCTGTCTATAAATCAAACCATCTTTATACTCTGCAGGAATAGCCTCATACCCGAATTTAGCACCAAGAATACCACACGCCACCGCAGCATTAGTATCAGCATCGCCACCAGCCCTTACCATAGCCAGCAAACCATCCTCAAACGATTTAGCATGCCTATAAGCCCACAATCCTGCCGACAAGCACTTCAAGGTGTAGCCTGCAGCACACTCCTCCTGCAATTCCAAAGCTTTAATATCCGGCGATAGAGACAAGTCAATATAGTCAACTATCCTTTCATCATATTTCATTGCAATATCAACCATCTCATTATACGACAACCCCACATTCTTATATATCAAGTTGTGAATAAGAAGCGAAACAATAACACACGAACCCACACAGCGAGGATCATAGTGAGTGAGCCTACAAATATTAGCCGCACACTCCTCAACAGCCTTAGGGAAAGTCCCCACCACCGAAGTCCTCATCAGTCCGCCATTAGCAGCAACCCTCCTATGTCCCATCTCCCATATCAGCTTTGATGCTTCAAAAGGTTTCTCCACATATTCAGCAATATCAAGCACCTTATATGTAGTTTCACCAATACCCATAGGCATTCCCATAGCCCAATCTTTGAAATTCTTCGCTATTGAAGTAAAGTTCACCCCCTTGTCTTTAACCACAGCATTAGCAATACAAAGCATCATGTCGGTATCATCCGTCCAATCGCCCTTTTTCCATCTTCTTCTGTGTCGGTCTTGAAAAATATCACTATAGTGAGTCAACCCATTAGGATATTTCCTTGCCATAGCCTCATCATCCATACCCTCTGTGCCAAGCCCCAGCGCATCGCCAATAGCTTGCCCATATATTGTCCCCTTGATTTTATCAATTATTGTTTCCATTTGTCTTGTAGGTTAAGATTATTGATTACAAAGATAAGTTTTTCATTTGAATTGAAGAAACAAACCTCAGAAAATGGGGAAAAAGTATCACGTAATAGTATTTTCGCCATATTTTCCTGGGCGTTTAATACAATATATTTCCCAGGACATTTCCATCAGACAGAAAAAACGATGGCAATTAAAGATTTTTTAATATTTATTTCTTTGTATGAGAAAAAATATATAAATTTGTCACCAGATTATCATGTCTCTATCCTATATTGGGTCAAGACGAGTTCTTGTAAAAAATATAAAGAGACAGCTCACGCCGTGTGGAGCATGGTGAAATCGAAAGACATATCTATGCAAAGCGGGCTTGGGTGGGACGATAATCCAAGACATATTAAAGGCGTTTACTTGACGCTTTGTTCATGACTATCTGAAACTTCGCAACTTTCACTATCCTGTCACGAACTTAGCAACGGTAGATGTCTACGGGTGTGATTATATCACAACCAATGGAGTATTGTACCTATATTAATAGGTGGCTTTACTCCATGTGGTGGCGTATATCATATCGGCGTGGGCTCTAACGTTGTCTGTTCAACAGGATAAGGCAATGCGAAGGCCTCAGGTAGTGGAACAGACGACAGGCAGTTCCCACGCTTTTTTATGTTCGTATAAAAGTTTGAAATCTAATCGCACAGTATTGATGGGGACTAATCTGCGCACATAAAAAGCAAAAATGTTAAACAAATCTTTAGGTCTATCAAAAGTTGGTTCTTCATTAACTATATTTTTTGCGTCAATAAGTTTAGTTAGCGCTTTGTCGAGTTGTGACGGTAACAAAGTAGATATGGGACCAAATCCTCAAAACATTCAAGCATACTATGAGATGGATTCACAGAGAATGCCAAGCGAAGGAAAATGGGCTGCATATTTTGATTTTTCTGGAGTCTATATAGCATACGAAGACCCTACTACAGCACAGACTTTCAATGGCATTACGCAGAAAGTCACAGGCTCATTGAATAATTATGACCTTTATTCTTTGGCTAATGAAAAAATAGAGAAGTTAAATGGTGAAGATTTGCATTCGGCAGCTAATATATTTGCTCAGCTTCATAATCCTGCAGCACAAGGACAGTTGTATGCGCCAATAGAAAAGACTTTGACGAAAATCGTAGATGAGAATCGTAGTGCCTTGTTAGTAACGGATTACGAGGAATATACTCCTGGACATCAGATTTATCAACAAGCTTATGCTACTCCTTATTTTGAGGAATGGCTAAAGCGAGGAAAGGATATTACATTTTTTGTTACTGACTATAAAGAAGGTACGCTTGATAAACATCTATATTATACAGTTTTTGATGACGAAAATCATCGACTGTTAAAAGAGATAGAGGATGGTTTGCAAGGCAAGGCTCAAAACTATAAGCGTTTCACACTTTCTATGCATAATTATACGGTCATGCCAAAAAAAGGAGGAATGAGCGGAGCGTATGCAGGTCCTTGTATTGGTGGAACATATCATGATGAGAATGGTGACGATGTGGTAACAGGATCAATAGAAAATGGTAAGGACGATGGATTTAATTTTTTGCAAGGTTCACGAGCTGAACTATACACATTTGATGAAGATTGGGCTGCGATTGTGGAAAATGCTCGTGGACAAGAGGAAGAAGAAATTCCATTGCAATATCGTTTCCGTCATTTGTTCCAAAATCTGTTTGCAGACTTTTCAAATGTTGATTCTTATCAAATTAAAGGATTGGCTGTAAGAATGACAGATATAGGTAAGGATTTTGAACTTTATATGAATTGGCATACAGCTATGCAATATAAGCCTAAGACAACAGTGGTAGAAGGAGAAAAACAAGTAGATATTCCATCTGAGAGTTCTGAGTTTTATGATGAGCAAGGACAACTACTGCCAGAGTTTGACTATGTAAAGTTGGGAGGTAGAAGTATTAGTGACATCCAAGGGGTGGTAGCTTTTGACCAAGGACTGTTTGCTCAAACTTTCGCTAAAACGAAGGGACATGAAGCAGAGTTGGCTGTAGATTTAAATCCTCAGTTTGGAGGTGTAATAGCTGGCAATGAGGAAACTTCAGGGCTTTATCGTATAGATATTGTTGTCGCTAATGCCGAGCCTAATCTTGGCTCTCAAATAGACAGCTTGTTCTCTTGGTCTGGAAACAATTGCCTCAGTTCTGCTGTTAGAAATGTGTTGCAGCATTGCAATCCTCAAGGCAGTTGCGTATATAGCTATTTCATTAGAATGAATCAATAACAATCGTTAAACCATATAAAAAGAAAAAGTATGTCAGAGATTATTATTCCTGTTTATATTTGTGCCTTGGTGGCAGCAGTGTTGGCGTTGGTGTTGGCAATTATTTTGTCTAACAATGTTTCTTTTCAGCCAAATTTGAGTGATGTAGGTAAGCGTAAGGGTATATTCTGGTTTTCCAGTATAGCTGCCCCGGTCATTTCTGCATTGCTTGCATTCTTGTTTGTATATATCGGATTGAAGACAGGCTCAAAGAAAAATACTTTTATGCTTCATATGTTCATTGGACTTTGTGTCTCATGGGTAGTATATGTTGTGCTCGGTCTTATTGTTTCTAAGGCAAACAAACAAGGTAAGTTGGGTTCTTGGTTCTAAATGAAATATCTATTATGAAAGATAGTTTGTTTGTTATAGCCATTGGTGGTACGGGAATGAGATGTTTGGAGGCATTTGTGCATCTTTGTGCAATAGGTATGTTTGACAATGAAGAGATAAACATACTTACTCTTGATACCGACCAAAGTAATGGTAATAAAGGGCGTGTAGAACGATTGATAGAGCTGTATAATAAGGTGAAGACTGACAATCCCGAGTCACCAGGAGGGAGTCCAAATTCTAATACTTTCTTCTCTTCTAAGTTGAGCCTTTATCGTTTCTATACAGATTATTCAAAGGCAAATCGTAGTACTTATTCTAAATTGAGTGCTACGCAAGGAATTGGGCAAGAAACAGAGGAGGATGACCATGATTTGGCAGACCTTTTCTTGGAACATGATACGGTGCAGAGTTTCAATCTAGAACATGGGTATCGTGCGCAAACGCACTTGGGCTCGATGCTAATATATCATGGAATCGTTGAAGCGGCATGTCACTATGTGGAAAATAAAGCTAAGGCAACAGAGCCAGAACAACAGCTAGCTGATTTTCTGACAGAGTTGCAGAAAAGTGGAACAGGTGCTCGTGTCTTTGTATTTGGTTCTGTATTTGGAGGAACTGGTGCTTCTTCTATACCTGTAGTTCCTGAGGCTTTAAAAGAGGCATGTAATATCATTTCTCAAAATACGATAGACTTTAACAAAGTAAAGTTTGGGGCTACATTACTTACTGAGTATTTTAGTTTCCAATCTCCCTCGGATGCACAACGAAAGGATGAAAAACTGATAGCTTCGTCTGATTATTTTGCTATCAACTCACAGGCTGCTTTGCAATTTTATCAGAATGATAAGACCGTGAAAGAACGTTACAAACGCCTCTATCATATCGGTTGGCCTGCTAAGGATCTAAATGTTTCTGACAGTAATAATGGAAATACAATAACCGGTGGTGCAGAGCAAAAAAATGCTTGCCACGTCGTGGAGTTAATGAGCGCTTGTGCAGCTTATGATTTCTTTACGCTTGATGAGCAAAATATACAAAATACTACAGCTCAATATCTTTATCGTTCTGTAGAATTGGACGAGGCAAAGAATTTAACATTCAGAGGAACAGACTTCGTGAGTCAATCCAAGGCTTCAGAGTTTATGCAAAAGTTGGGTTCATTCTTGACTTTGGCGCATATCATACTCTCGAAGCATGGTGGTGCCTTGTTGCAGAATAATAATGTAACCAATGAAACTAGAGGTACACGTGGATTTATCGCTCGACTTGCGGAGCAGCAAATACCTGACTATAATGATATGAAGAAAGAACAATCTAAGGAGATTGACGACTATATGAAGGAGTTTGCTTATAGTATTATGAATGGTTCTGTAGTGCGAGGATGGATCTATCAAGTTTACAATTCCGTTCGCTTGGCAGGAGTAAGTCGTTTCTTGTTCCCTTCAAAAGTATTCGAGGAGAATGTTATGGCTCTTGCATCGATGGACCCATGTAAAGAAATTCAAGAGGAGAAGAAATCGGGATTGTTTAAAACGGACAAACGTACTGATTATGACGATTTTATTAAAAATCTTCCAAAATGTCCTCCAGTTGCAGATAAGCAGAACGTCAGCACGATGAAAGAACGTTTCTTGGCTCACATGTTTAATGCCATTAATCGTACAATTCCTTTTAGTGCTAAATTATAAATGTTTTAAAAATAAAATCTTATGCCAGATATTAAAGCATTAGTAATCAATGTCAAACCTCGTAGCCAACAACAAGGAGCTGCTGGACAGTGGCAGGATTTGACTTCAAGCATACAAGCTTTTACACGAGATATAGAGACTCCATCTATTCAGGATGGAGTTGATGTTAGTGCCATTGTTTCGGGTGTACCAACTGTATTTGCTCGTGCCGACCTTTTCAGTCATGCACTCAATGAAATACAGACAATCCGTAAGGATGCTTCTGTTGGACTAAACCAATATTATGTCAATCTTGTAGATGAGTGGCGAGGTCTTATAGCTTGTATTGCTTTGAATAATACCGCAATAGAGATACGTCGTATCACACTTGCCTATAGTGACGGCAAGGATATGAAGACTACGGAAAATATGTATGAGCCAAAGGGTGCTTTTGGCAATATGTTAATGAATGACCGTGGTCTTTGGGCAGAGCAAGGTAAGGCAAAAAATGATCAAGTAAAGCCGTTCTTATACCTTATTAAATATAATAAACAAGTTGTTGGTGCTACTTCACCTCGCTCTCTGTTTTTTACATCCGTATCGTATAATATTGATAAAAATGCAGCTTTTGTAGATCCAACGACACATCGTTTCACGGATCCTTTGCATAGTACGATTTCTGACGAACAATTGCTAAACTTGTTTGCTTATGTAGATAAGTTGCTGCCTCGTGTGAAGCAGTTGGAAGACTACTATAAACAAGCTGGACTCACATACGAAGGGATAAAGGGCGAGTTGGGCACATGGCGTAATGAAATATTGAAACTCATACGTGACCGTAAACTTGATGAGAACAATGCCAGCGCTCTTCCTGTGCAAGGTTTTGGCTTGCCTTTTGGATTCCTTAATTATACAGAGGAACTTTATGGACATAATGGAGTTATAACGGCGACTCCAGATGCTGATGGAGAATCTAAAGCATTTAAGCCTGAGGAGCTTTTGTTGCCTAAAAATTCCAAAATACTAAGAGTTTGGCTTCCTCGTGAGTATGAAAAAGGAGAAAAGGATATTGCAACATTGCCAATATTTTTGTTGAGAGCGCATAAGACTGGTAGCACAGATTATGCCTTTTTTGCAATTCCTTTGAGCCCAAAGGGATTGGTTGTGTTTGGGCGTAATGTTAGCACTTTGTTAGGATATATCCAGGTAGGTATCAGCATCAATTCGCACATGAACGCAGAATTTGATGAGGAAAAATCTATTCTGTCAGTGAAACTAACCATATCGGTAGTGGACGAAAATGGTGATAGAAAGGAGAAAACTATACCTATAGAATACAAGGTAAGTGGCATCTTTAGGAGAAATAAAGATGTTGTAGTATGGCCAAATTTCATATCTGGTGCATGGACTCGCTATTTCTTGTATTCAGAATTGCCACATAATGCTCGCCAAGAGGATTGTCAGTATAGTGCAGTTCCTTTCGTTGGCGATGAAAAGCAAGATAATGAGATTATTACGGATTACGATGGTAATATTCAATATCTAGCTGACAAGGGAGTCGCTTTGGGTGATGCAAAACTCTTGGTGACAAGTGATAGCCGTACAGCTGTTCGTAAGTATAAGTATGAAATATATGAGAGTAAGCATCCTTTTAGAGGAGTACGATTTACTCATATTACGGGTTGTGAAAGTGGTTTTGTCTTGATACATTATAGTAGTGTATTGAATGCTAATAATGGCTTGCCTATGGATATGCTTGATGTGAATCGCACATTGAGTGATGTTACTGTGGGTGTGGATTTTGGAAGTACGAATACTTCTGTAGCCTATCATGATGGGCAGATGCAACATGCGGAAGGCATACAATTCACTGGACAAAGAGTATCGCTCTTTACGGATTTGGGTACCAATGCTAATCAAGTTCCTGCCGAACGCAATGTGCTTTTCTTTCAAAATGAAGAATTGTATTCTAATGCTATTAAGAGTATTCTCGCCATCCATGATGACCAACGTTTGCCTAAGAATGATATAGATGGTATAAACACCTTGCGTAGTGAGGCTGTGCAAGGAGGATTCCCATGCTTTTGTCGTCACTTGCCTGTTGACAATGTAACAGATGATACAATGACACTTGGTTTCCGAGGTGGTCAGAATATTGTTCAGCTCATTCATAATATGAAATGGAGTGAGCGAGAAGAGGATAAGGCTCACAAGCAAGCTTTCTTGTCTTCCTTATTGTTGCACATTTATGCAGAGTTGTTTGTCAAAGGGTTTGTCCCGAATGTTCTCAGATGGTCATACCCTTCTGCAATGGGTTATAATTTGATGTTGCAGTATAACCAAATTTGGCAGTCTTTGCAACATGTATCTCCTGTGATAGATGTTGCTGGAAATCATATTCCGTTATCAGTTTCTACAATTCCTGGTATGAATACAGGTGATATGGGGTCAAGTGGGTTTGGAACAACGGAAGATATTCCCGGGAGCATTCCCAATGACGGCTTTGGCAATGATCCTTTTGGGGGAGGTGACCCATTTGGAGGTGATACCTTTGGCTCTACGGATGTTTTTGCTTCTCAACAGAATGAGGTTCCTTTCTCCAATTCTACAAGTGCATTTGATGATAGTGATAATCCTTTTGAAACACCATCTTCTCCACGAATGGGAAATGAACAAAAGCCACTTGTGCCTAATAGAGAACCTTTTAGGTTTGAATTTAAGGATATAGATACAAGTAAAGCCATGACAGAAGCTTGTGCTGTGGCTAATTTCCTTTCATATAATATCAATAGCACAAATGAATTGACGTTCTGTTTTGATGTTGGTGGAAGTACGACGGATATTTCAGTAATCTGTAAGGACAATGAGGCAAGCAAAATGTTGAAACAGAATTCAATACGTTTTGCAGCTCAGCGAATATCAGCTGCAACCAAGTTTATGGATGTTAAGTTTGAGAAGGCTTTGACTAATATCTGCCATCGCAACAACTTGAAATTACTTGGGTTTAATGATGGACAAAAACTCTATTCAGCAGCTACTGCCCCTTATTATTTCGAACAAGTGGTCGATCAGTTGGATACGAAACAACTTGCGGAGTTTTATCAAATTCTTTCGACAGAATGTTGCCCTTTGTTCTGTGTGGATATGTATGTTACTGGTCTCATCACTTATTATGCTGGACAATTGGCTATAAAATTGATAAAGGAAGCACGTCAGTCTGATGAGTTGCCTATGTTTAAGGCTGATTGGCGACCAAAGGTAAAGATTATCTTTGCAGGCAAGGGTTCTCGTATTTTTGAGTGGCTATATACCATAAACAAAGAGATTGCGAAGAAATACTATATGGAGATGTTCTGTATGGGTATGGGTGGCATTGATGTAGTCAAGGATAATCTTGGTGGATGGCCAAATATAGATATCCAGACCAAACAAGCTAATGAGGTAAAGTTTGAAGTATCTAAGGGATTGGCTAAGACCATCGCAAGCCCATTGCAAATCTCTGATAAGATTATTGAGATTATTGGTGAAAGTGGATTCACGCTCTACAATACTAGTACAGGAAAGGAAGAAGAGTTAACTTTTGAAGATAGCATAACTTCTGACTTTATGGAGAGTATTGGGGTTTGTTTCAAGTCTCCAAATTCTTTGAATAGGAACAAAATGTGTTTCTACAATTTTGCAGGAATATTCTATAAGTATGTGAATGGTCTTTTCGGAAAAGACATGGTGGATTTGCCTTATATGATGAATGGTATCATGTCAATGGCAAACATCAATACTTATATTCAGAATCTTCCAGAGATGCAGAAGGCTCGTCGTCAAGATAAGTTTGACTATGTGGCTCCTATCATCATTCTTGAAGGTATGAAGTTCTACGATGAGTTCTTGATGGATATATTTAAGAGTTGATAACAAATAAAGACATAAGAAAGTGAATTATTGCATATTGGTAACTATATCGCGTAATAGTATCTCCTTCCGCTACAATCGCATGGATGGTGACAATCGCTTTGTCGATTTCATGCAGGATGGCGGAAGCGAGATGCCTTTTGCCATAGAATGCGTAGGCAATGAGTTTGTGATAGGTAAAAGTGCCTTGGAGTCCGCTACCAAACAACTTGCACCAAATGCTTTTGCCAATATCTTTGATACATGCAAAGAAACGAGGACGTTCAGATTCGCTGGACGTGATGAACAAATAAATAAATTGCCGTTCTATGCAATTAAGGATTATATCGGTAAGATTTTGTCTGACCGTTTTTATGGTGAAGTGGGAAATATTGACAGCAATGTCTCTAAGTTACCGTTGGTGTTCTTGTTTACTCCTGAATTAGATACAGACAAAAAACTCTTTATTACAAGTCCTTTTGAAAAAGGTGGCTTTCAGAATATTTGTTCTATAAGCTACCATCAACTTTTGTTGCCTATTATCATGGATTCTTTGCCAGAAAAGCAGAAGCCAAAAGTTGCCATTATGGTATCGGTTGATAGGAATGACTTAATCTTACAATTCTATGATGCGGTGACGGATAAGTCACTTGCTGATTTGGTAAGAATAGTAGAGCAAGGAAGTGACCCTAGATTGAAACAAGCAATGGATTTGATTTGGGCAGGACTTAATAATTATAATTATCAGCCTCGTGAGCCTGAAGAGAATGTATTGAGAGATGCAGCATTGAAATTTCTGAATAGCAATTTGAGAACGGTAAATGATGTCTTGTGTATGAGTGATGGATCAATGCAAGATTATTGTCTTTCTCGTGATGAATTGGATATGTCTGCAATAGGAGAAGCATGTCGGTTGGTTGCGCATCATTTGAACGAAGCGTTAATAAACAATGGGTTAAGTATTAAACAATGCCAGATAATACTTGTTGGAAATGCTGCAACGGATTATTTTGAAAATATCTTTAGTCAGATGGCATTGGTTTATCCTGTGAAGAAGGTTTTGGAAAAAGAGAAAAACTTGATGCTTGACCGATTGCTTGGCTTGGTAAAGAAAGCTAATTATGAAGTAAGCAATTTGTTTTCTAAAAGGACTGAAAATATGGATGCTTCTCCATATTCTTCTAGCTCGTCAGAAAATGATGCTATTCATACACCGTCTCCTACGGATAAACGGAAGGTTCGTATCATGATGGCTGATATAAAGGCAAAACTTCGAGGAAGTGACGTAAAGGGTGCTTATGCTATTTATGATGAATTAAAACTCTGGCTTGGTCAAAATGGTTTTCATAATTGGGATGTCGAATTGGAAAATGTGATAAAAGGTGTAGATAGGGTTGTGAATGAACCTTCTTCTTCGGAAGAAAAACAACATCCAGTTCCAAAACCAATTTCAGAGGATCCAAAGAAATCTCCTGTTGTTGACTTAAAGAAATTGCGAAGAAAATTTCACAGAGAAACGGCTGATATAAAGGCATTGGTACGAACAGGTAGAAAAGATGATGCAGTTATCGCTTTGGAGAAGTTGGAAGTGCGCTTGCATCATGACAATATTTATGAGTTTGATTCAGATTTAGCAGACATACGTAAGGAATATGGCTTAAATGATGCTGTTAACGTAAAAAGGGATATTCCTGTAGCTCCTGCTAAAAAAACAATGAGTGACGCAGAAAAAATGCTTCAAAAAGGGCAGTTTGCTGAGGCAAAGCGAAAGTTTGCATCAGAAGGAAATTCTGAGATGGCACAGGCTTGTTCAAAATTAATAAGGGCTAAACGTAGTATTGCTTCGTATGTTAGTGGCTTGGATTCAGTTCGTCGCAGTCGCAATGTTACAAGTAAGCAAAATGCGATTAAAGAGTTGGAAAATAGTTTGGCTCTATATCGTCAATATGGTTTAGTAACTAAAGAGATAGAGCAACTTATCGAACGATATAAATCAATATAATTAACAATTAAAACCGTAATATTATGGCAAGATTCCAAATTGAGAAAGGTGAGCGTTTTACTCTTGACAAGAGTGAAGGTTTAGAGAAAGTACAGATAGACTTAAACTGGAAATCAGGTGCGGACTTGGATGCATCTGCTTTTCTTGTTGGTGCTGATGGCATGATAATGGATGATGCAGACTTCGTATTCTACAATTCTAATCGTCGTGCAAATCCAGAGACTGGTGTAGTTGAGCCTTTTAACAAGGCTGTTCATGGCAACAAGGCTCATTGGAGAGCTGCAACTGTTCCTGTATCTGCAGATGGTTCAGTTCTTGGCTCTGCTGATGACCTTGGTGATGATGAAGAGGGAGACGAGTCAGGTGAAACAATGCATGTAGATCTTTCAAAGGTAAGTCCAAAGGTTCAGGAAATAATATTCTGTGTTACAATTTACCATGGAGACAAGGATGGAGTGACGTTTGGCGCTGTACGTGAACCCTCTATAACGATTTCCAATGAGGAAACAGGTGAAGAACTTTGTAAGTACAATCTCAAGGAAAAGTTCTCTACAGAAACTGCTGTTGAGGCTGCAAAACTCGTTTGCAATGATGAAGGTGAATGGGAATTTGAAGCTGTAGGCGAAGGTCATGATGGCGGTATGCAGACTTTGATAGACATTTACGCATAGTATAAATCCTAAAAATAAAAGTTATGGGAAGATTCAATTTATCCAAGGGCGAACGCTTTAAAATAGCGAAGTCTGATGGATTAAGTAAGATAAAGGTCGTTTTGGATTGGGATTCTGACGCAGACCTTGATGCTTCTACTTTCCTTTGCGGTGATGAAGGTGTCATCTTGGATGATGCAGGTTTTGTATTCTACAATTCAGAGAATCGAGAGAAACCATTTGACCGTGCTGTGTATGGCAATAAGCGTAGATGGATGGCAGAAACACGTCCAATGTCAAGTGATGGAGCAGTCTTAGGTTCTCTTGATGACCGTGATGGAGATTCTGGAGAGCAGATTGACGTTAATTTGGACAAAGTTGACCCAAATGTTTGTGAGATAGTCTTTGTTGTTTCTATACATGATGAAGGCAAAACTTTCGGAGATGTAAAGGGAGCGTTTATCAGTGTCATCAATGCTGAAAATGATGAAGAACTGTGTCGATATGAACTTGCTGAGGCTTTCACGAAAGAGACCGCTTTGTCAGTCGCTAAACTTGTTGTAAACGAAGATGGTGATTGGGAGTTTGAAGCAGTTGGAGTTGGACATGTCGGTGGCTTGGAAACACTTATTGACATCTACGCAAGTTAAAGAATAAAAGGTTACAATTATGGTTGATAACAAAAAACAACGGAAATCGACTCGTAGCTTTAACATGGAAAAGCATGTTGAGCGACATTTTGATATAGAAAAGGAGCAAGCTCCTGTATTGGATACTCCTCAAAATAAAACTATAGATGTGCAAACGCAAGAAACAGATGGTGGCAATAATGGAAATGGTAGCAAGAACAAGATACTTGCTATTATTGCTGTTATAGTTTTGATTGTTGTTGCTTTTGTTGCTTACAGAAGTTGTGGAACAAATGAATCAAAGGTAGATGAGCTTACTAACACGATAGTTTCTGATTCTACAGAAAAAGAAAAAGCTGATACAACCTCACATGAAGAGAAATCTGCAAGTCCTATAAGTGAGCAATCACAATCAACATCAAGTGAGGTAAGTTCTGAAACTGGAACAAACGCAGAATCAGATAATACATCTGCAGTACCAACTACCAAAAGTGAATCATCAGGAAAAAGTATAGAAGAAAAAGCTATGCAAGTTTGGGATGGTGTTTATGGCAATGGAACTGAAAGAAAGTCAAAATTGGGTTCTGATTATAAAGCTGTTCAGAAGCGTGTGAATGAAATGTATCGTAACGGATACAGACATTAAAATGATATATTTGGACAGAAGGGTAATACTGAGCCCTCTGTCCAAATTATTTTTAATGTTTAAATTTGTTTTGAAAATATGGAACAAAGACATCATTACACAGGCTTAACTGATGCTCAATTGTTAGAATGCTGTAATAAACATGGTGCCAATAACTTGACACTGCCAGAGAAAGGAAACATTTCTTAAAGAAGTTTGGCGCCCCTATCATTATCATTCTGCTGTAGCAGGAGTGTTGTCAATCGGTATTTCTTGCTATGAGTTTTGGGGATTGCATGAACGTGCCGAGACATACTTTGAGTAAGTTGGTATTTTGGTGCCAATTGAGTTGTGGTTTGTATTTCCTCTTTTTGTTGATGGATATAAATAATCTTAAGGCTTGGTGTTTGGTGAGTCGCATCATGGCAGTGTTAATATTGGTTTTAGTGATTTATCGAGAATTCTTATAACATGAAGAAAAGGTTTTTGTACTCTATATTCATTTTGTCATTATTGTCTTCTTGCTCTCTTACAGGAAATGGTAAGCAAGGTGACATTAATGGTGTAACTCCTGTACAGGAAAACTTGAAGTTACAAGGTTGGGAGTTCAATGATTCAGAAAGAGGACTATTTGAAGAATCTATGGGAGTAAAACCTATATATGGTTTATAGGACAGCTATTCTGATATAGCGGTGGAACCAGGCTTTAGTGTGGCAATCAAAATTGTGAGTCTTGAAGAGCATAAATGTTATCGTTATGTCTTTGTACCAGAAACTCAAACGGTGAAAGTTAATGAATTTTTACAAGGTAAATATTATCTATAATCTTTATAATTATGAATAAGAGTTTTTTGTATTATGTTATAGCATTGCTGTTGTCTTTTTGTACGAATAGCTTTGGATTTACGAAGTATGTTACGAATAATCTAAATTTGCGCTATGAGGCAAATACGCATTCGTATATTCTAACAGTAATACCACGAGGAACTGCAGTAACTATAGATGAAGATTGTGATTGCAAGTGGGTTCCTGTTGAATATAATGGGTATGTCGGATACATTTCTACAAAGTATCTTTCTAATACACCTGTTCGCAAAACTTACAAACACCGCATAGGCACCTCAGTACGAAAAGGTCGCTATTCTTCATATAACCGAAGTGGTGGTTTACGATATTATACAAACTCATATGGCAACAGAGTTCAATCTCCAACCTATTACAACTCACGACCAGCAGGTGCTACTGCTCTTTGTAGGGATGGAACTTATAGTTTCAGCAAAAGTAGAAGAGGAACGTGCTCGCATCATGGTGGAGTGGCAAGATGGTACTGATAAAATATATGGTTTGTTATAGACAAAAATATTCATGAATATAAGATACAATGGAACAAAAACATCACTACACAGGCTTGACCGATGCCCAAGTGCTCGAAAGCCGCAGAAAGAATGGTGTCAATGTGTTGACACCGCCAGAGAAAGAACCTTTATGGAAGCAATTCTTGGAGAAATTCGGCGATCCACTCATCATCATCCTGATGATTGCAGGCGCTTTGTCGATAGGTATATCATGCTATGAGTTCTTCGGACTCGGACAGGGCGCAGCCGTATTCTTTGAACCAGTAGGAATATTCGTTGCCATCCTTCTCGCAACAGGACTTGCCTTCTATTTTGAGTTGCAGGCTGACAAGGAGTTCACGATTCTCAACCAGGTGAACGATGATGAGCCTGTAGAGGTGATCCGCAATGGCAACACTACGCAAATTCCTCGTAAGGATATTGTTGTCGGCGACATCGTGATTCTCAATACCGGTGAGGAGGTTCCTGCTGATAGCGAATTGCTTGAGGCGACATCTTTGCATATGGATGAGTCAACATTAACAGGTGAACCAATGTGTGGCAAGAGCGTCGATGAGAAAGATTTCGACAAGGCTGCCACCTATCCTACAAACCATGTGATGAAAGGCACTAAGGTTATGGAGGGTCATGGAATATGCCGTGTACTTGCTGTTGGTGACAAGACAGAACAAGGCAAGGTGTTCGAGGCTGTGCAGATTGACGACAGCGTGAAGACTCCGCTCAACGAGCAGCTCGATGGTTTGAGTGACTGGATAACCAAGGTAAGCTATGGTTTTGCTGCACTTATTGTCATCGGACGTATAATTATGTACTTCGTGACAAATGGAACCGACTGTTTCGGTTCAATGGAGCAGGTTGCTCCGTTCATAGCATACGTTCTTCAAACATTGATGATTGCCGTGACGCTTGTTGTTGTGGCAGTGCCGGAGGGCTTGCCAATGGCTGTAACCTTGAGTTTGGCTTATAGTATGCGTCGTATGCTCAAGACCAACAACCTTGTAAGAAAGATGCATGCTTGTGAGACAATGGGAGCAACTACAGTTATATGCACCGACAAGACAGGAACGCTGACGCAAAATCTTATGAGCGTGGATGAGATGAAAGTGTATGGCGATACTCCGATGGAGGTTCTTGCTGAGGGTATTGCTGTAAACTCTACAGCATCTATAGACTTCTCAGACAAGAGCAAACCGCAGATTCTAGGCAACCCAACGGAAGGGGCACTTCTTCTTTGGTTGAACAATAAGGGTGTAGATTATCGCTCTATACGTGAGAGTGTAAAGACTGTTGCGGAGGTGCCATTCTCTACAGAACGCAAGTATATGGCAACCATAGTAGAGTCTGTAGAGTTGAAGGGCAAGAAGGTGCTTTATGTGAAAGGTGCTCCCGAAATTATATTCGGTCTTTGCAAAGAAACATCTGTAAGCAAAGAGAATGTAGATAAGCAACTGACAGAATATCAAAATCGCGCTATGCGTACGTTGGGCTTCGCCTACCAGGTATTGAATGATGCCGATAAAGCGATTGAAGACAACAAGATAGTCGCAGACAAACTCTGTTTTATCGGAGTTGCTGCCATTGCGGACCCAGTAAGACTGGATGTACCTTCTGCTGTTAAAGAATGCGTTGATGCAGGTATAAGCGTGAAGATTGTAACTGGTGATACTCCTGGAACAGCTAAGGAAATTGCACGTCAGATTGGCCTTTGGAATGATGCGAAGGACACAGAGCGTAACATCATTACCGGTCCTGAGTTTGCGGCATTGTCGGATGCGGACCTTCAGGAGCGCATCCTTGATTTGAAGATTATCTCTCGTGCTCGTCCTATGGACAAGAAACGTCTGGTTGAGACCTTGCAGAAGAAGAATCAGGTAGTTGCTGTGACTGGTGACGGAACCAACGATGCACCGGCTCTCCATGCAGCCCACGTCGGTCTGTCAATGGGTGACGGCACAAGCGTGGCAAAGGAAGCATCCGATATTACAATCATCGACAACTCGTTCAGCAGTATCGGAAAGGCTGTTATGTGGGGACGTTCGCTGTATCAGAATATCCAGCGTTTCCTCCTTTTCCAGTTGACTGTGAACGTGACTGCATGTTTCCTCGTTCTCTGCGGTGCTTTTATGGGTACAGAGTCTCCTCTTACCGTTACGCAGATGTTGTGGATAAACCTCATCATGGATACCTTTGCAGCTATGGCTCTCGCTTCACTGCCACCATCTGAGAGTGTAATGAAAGACAAACCTCGTGACCGTAATGCGTTTATCCTCAACAAGCCGATGCTTCGAGAGATTATAGGTGTAGGTGGTTTCTTCTTCCTGATGCTGCTCGGAATGCTTTATATCTTCCAGCATGCAGAGGTGAAACAGCTTACCGATCTACTTCACCTGCAGTTGGGAGCTAAGGGACATGTATCTACATACGAGTTGACACTGCTCTTCACGACCTTCGTAATGACACACTTCTTCTATCTTTTCAATGCCAGAGCATTTGAGACAGGTCGCAGCGCTTTGCATTTCAAGGGATGCAACGGCTTGCTTACGATTGTGGCAATTATCCTCGTAGGTCAGATTGCAATGGTTGAATTACCAGGTTTGCAGCAGTTCTTCAATGTAGAGGGACTGAAACTGATAGACTGGGTGATAATCATAATTGGTTCTTCATTCGTACTTTGGGTACGTGAGATTTGGCACCTACTTACAAAGAAATAAAAATATGATGGAACTACGCAATAGCACATTGTGTAGTTCCATCATTCTATGAAAAACAATAGAAGATATAAAATCTACTAAGACTATGGCAAAAGGTACATCAAATATCGGAATTCCAGGACTATCGTTCTCTTGGAAAAGAGCTTTGGGTATAACTCAAGCAAAACAAAAGATAGCTCGCCAGACAGGTATTCCTACTACAAAAGCAGGTATTGAAAGAAAGATAGGGCAAATGATAATAAAGTCAATATTTGGGAAATAAGCGACAAACTATAGTTGCCATCTCCAAAACTATACGTGACATAAATTCTTTGTTACAGAGCCTATAAATTGGCACTTATCAGATTTATTCTTGCTTAGAGCAAAATGGAACGAATTGGCATTGACAAATGCCTTTTATCGGATTTAGCATCTCAATACAAAAGCTCCAGAATCAGCCTGCTGATACTGGAGCTTTTGTATGAAGAAGTTGCTAATTTTTGTCGATATTAACTATGCTTTTCTAGCATTTCCTTCCGAAACCGGTTAGCGATTTATTTTATAATACGTAACTTTATGCCACCTTAAAAGAACAGTGAATATACATTTTATTCAACAATTTATGAACACGCATATTTAACTGAACATTATTATGTATCTTTCATGCAGATGTTCTACAACTCAACCTTTTTCATCAACGACTGGTTCTGCCAATATTTAATGAGTTTCAAGTGTTGCAGTCGGCCTACGATAACAGAAGGATGAGTAGAGTATTTGGTCGCAGCGTCCATAACAGACTTTGGACAGTAATCTTTTGCAGAAATAAATTCCTGCTCTTCATTCTTTGTTAGAAGTACATTTGCTGCAAAGGTGTCTGCCTCAGCCTCCTTGTCTTTTTCCAATTTTGTACTTACGCTTTCTTCAAGGAAGATTGCTTTCTTGCCATGAAGGAGTATATGACCAATCTCATGAAAAAATGTGAACCAGAAAATATCGTATCTCTTATAACGATTTGACAGCTGTATGACAGGGGTGTCGTTGATCCACCTTGTAGCACCATTGATTGGAGCCTTAGGTAGACATTGGGTATTTATAAGTTTGATTCCGATGCTTGCACAGACTTTCTGCAACTTTGTATAGAAGTCATCTGCGGCTTCTGCCATGATTTGCTTCATTGCAGAAATAGTATTTCTAAGTTTCTTCTCTGAGAATGGATTATCCAAATTTATCGTCATTGCCTGCAACTCTCCTTGGCGCAACCATGCAGAAACTGCGTATGGGTCTTTTGTATGTGCAAGGGAAATACGGAAAGCAACCTTCAATTCTTGATTGATATAGTAGTCATTCCATGCTTTTTCTGAACTGATACCAAAATAATTATACAGAGCATTTACTTTCTGGTCAACTGTTGCACATTGTACCAACCAACCACGGTTCACCATCTCTGAAATAGGAAACTTACGCATCCATTCTGCAGAAAGTGCAGCATCCTTCTCGCGCTTTACTCGTACCATGTATTCATCATACATGCGCTGCATGTTCAGCCAAACACGAGCAGGAACCTTTGTAACATTCTCAAACGAAACTGCCATTTCAGTGGTAATGGAACTCGTGCCTTTGATAACGGCTATAATGGTTTTCTCTGGTTTGGTAGTTCTTATGGCAAACTCCTTGATACTCATACCCATTTCCTTTAGTTTCTCACCAAGTGTTTCGCCAGGGTGATATACAACGGCTAATTGGGTCAACTTGTATTGCTTATTCATGATTCTGTCCTTTCTTGTTTTTACTTGCCGTGATAGTTTTCTATCCCGACGATTTCTACACCTTTTATCTCAATCCAAATGTATTTGCCATCTTTATCTGTTGGTATCGGATCCTCATGGGGTTCAAAGATAAGTCGATATGGTTGGTCAAGGTCACATGCCCATTGTCCTTTTCTGTTTTCAACAAGCTCATGATAGTGTCCGGGAAGGTAACGAACATCTTCAAGAGTCTCTGCAGACAATAGATCTCTTAAGCGAACCATATACAACTTAGACCTTACCTCGCCTAACTTCTTCTTACATGTGGATTCATTTTCGGCATACTTCTTCAGCTTGTTATTTGAAAATGTTATATCCATCTTGAATAATTAACACCAAGTGTTAATGGTTTTATTGTGCAAAAGTATAAACAAATTCTGATTTACACAACATGTTAGTCGAAAAATATCATACTTTTTACGTATTTTTAAAAAATAGTGGAATGATAGTTAATTATGGCTTTTAATTTATCATATCTACCAACTCACGCTTCATATCCATGCCTATTTCTGAATAGCGTGCAAAGGCACGATTGCTATCGGTGAATTCTCCTACCACTCTGCCTTCCACTCAAAGTGCAGGGGGATGCCAGTGGTGGGATGATGGAAATCGATGGCTTCGGCATGGAGGTAGAGACGGGAAGAGGGAGAGCCATATAGGGTATCGCCCTTGATGGGAGCATCAAGACCAAGGGGGTGGGCACAATGGAGGCGAAGCTGATGGGTGCGACCGGTATGGGGATAGAGGATGATGCGAAGGTCGGTGTCTAAGCGCCATTCGGTGAGGGTGGGTTTGCCGTGCTCAAAGTCTACTTTTTGGCATGGACGATGCATGTAGTCGGGAGCGAGAGGGAGGGTGATGGTGCCACAATGAGATGCTGAGGGTGTGTTGGGTTTGCGCGACAAGATGGCTACGTATCGTTTTTGTATCTTGCGCTCGGCAAACTGGCGTTGGAGATTGTGGTAGGCAGTTTCGTTGAGGGCAACGAGCATGATGCCGCTTGTAGCCATGTCGAGACGATGGACTATCAACGGTCCATGGGCATGGGGATATTTCTGCATGATGATGGTCTTGACCGACTCTCTGTTGCTTTTGCCTGGCACGCTGAGCATGCCTTCGGGTTTGCCTACGACAACGATGTCGCTGTCGCTATACAGAATTTTCAGTTGTCGGTCGGTGGCATCGCTGTCTATATGGTCGGGCTCTACTTCTATTCCTTGGAGCATCCAGTCTAAGATAGGTTTGCAGCGACCTTGACAGGCAGGATAATAGCTACCATGCTTACGGATAACGCCACGTGGCGATTCGCCAACCCACATCATAGCCATAAGGCGAGGTTTGAGTCCTTGCTTGAAGGCGTATTGCAGTAGGCGCGGTTCACAACATTCGCCACTCCCTGATGGAGGAATGCCGATGGCGGTGTTTTTGAATATTTCGATGAGGTTTTTGCTTTCGCCACGCCCATTGAGCATAACGAAATGCTGGAATAGCCAATGCTGTAGGCTGTCAGAACGTTGTTGGCGTTCGGACTTTAAGGTTTTTATTTTGTCTGCAAGGGTGTTGTATTGTGCAGAAATTGCGTCAACATCAGCCTTGCAGCGAGCTTTGAGTCGGCGGAGTTCGGCTTTGAGGTGTTGGCTCTCTTTTATCATTTGGGCTTCGTCGGCAGGAGTTAAAGAACCTTGCTGTCGGCGACTGTCGCGAAGGAGTTTGGCGTCAGCCATCTTTGCCTTGAAATCATCTATCTGTTTCTTGCATAGACGCTCAGAATCAGCAAGCAACAACTTAAGCGAAGCAAACTCTTCGCTATTTTCCATATCAGAAATCTGCTTGTTGATGGCGGAGATGTTGGCTTCTTCTTGTTTAAAATATCCTTGTGGCGAGAGATAGGAGAATACTGGCGGCACGAAGCCGGGCAAGGTGTCTCTATCGCCAATCTGTCCGCTGAAGGCCGAGAGATAGCTTAGGTTGCCTGCTTGGTCTTCAACGATGAGCACACCTATCATCTTGCCCTTCTGAAGCTCTATCCTCAAAGCATTATCATTCTTTGCCATAGCGTTGAGTCGTTGCTCTACTTCTGCCATGGCTTGCTTGCAAAGGGGATGGGGAGTGTAGAAGAAGGGGTTGGGGAAAAGTGAAGAGTGAAGAGTGAAGAGTGAAGAATCCAATGGTAGTGAAGAGTGAAGAGTGAAGAATTAAATGGAAGTGAAGAACGAAGAGGGAAGAGGGAAGAATCCGATGGAAAGGAAGAGGGAAGAATTAAATAGCCATAAAGACTAATGGATTCTTCGTTCTTCACTCTTCACTCTTCACTTAAACTATTGTTCGAGGCTCTGCATGAGTGGGGCTGCCAACACATTGGCATCAGGATGTGGAGCACCGGTGGTGCCAAGGGCACGAAGGTCGAAGAAATGATGCCAATCTGAGAGGAAGGCGGTGTGGACAAGCTCGGTGTTGGTGTCGAGAGGTAATACTACGCGAGCCTCTTGTGGCTTACGACCTGCTGCAATGAGATTCATATAGGTGCGCTCGGCAGTCATGTTGGCAAAGAGCCAGTTCTCGTATTCCGATGCTGTGCCTTGGGCAACCTTTGTGCTCAGAGCTACGAAGTCGGTGGTAGAAGCCACTTTGTCTTCAAGCTCTGAAATCCAAGTTGGAAGGTTGATAGAGATTTCGCCCGAAAATTTCTCCTTAGAATAGTTACAATAGCGAGTAGACTGCTCAGCCATGGAGTTGGCACGATGGCGGTTGAACTCGCGGGTGATGGCAATCTGAGTGGTGAAATGCACGGTGATGCGAAGGTCGTGGTGGGCAGTAGGTTCGCAGAACAGCAGCAAATCGTCCATCCATCCATTCTCTTCGAGCACTCTAAGGTTTGTGGTGACATAGTCGGTGCCATCGACATGCTTATAATGCGAGAACTTGTTGGCTTTATATTTCTCCAGCCCCTCACCCTTTAGATAGACTGTGCCATGTTCGAGCATGGCGGTATGCTTGCTCTTCATCATGCGCTCAACGAAAGGTTGTGCCGAATCAGCGGTGGCATTGTTTTCGCTCTTGTAGCATACTCTTCCTGCGCGTTCTATCTGCTTGTACATACCAAGGAGTCCTGGCTCCTGATGCCATATTTCGAATGAAGGGTTTATGATGTTCATTTTTTGTATTATAGCTTTGCTTAATGTGTTGAAATTTAGATTGCTTTGTTTCTACCTACAGTTCCAAGCCATCGAAGACAGGAGCAGAGATACATTTCATGTTTTTCTCCAACTGTGCCACGCTGCTTGCTCCTACTAACACGCTTGTGATGCCCTGCTGATGGAGAATCCAAGCGAGAGCCATTTCGGCAAGAGTTTCGCCACGTTTGCCAGCCTCTTGGTTCCATGCCTTTATCTTTGCCAAGAGTTCTGGAGTCAGAGCGCTATGCTTAAGGAAATGCTCCTTTGCCATACGGCTGTCGGCAGGAATGCCATTGAGATAGCGGTCGGTGAGCAAGCCCTGAGCCAAAGGCGAGAAGCTGATGAAGCCTATGCCGTGGGTATGGCAATAGTCGAGGATGCCCTCTTCGATAGGTTCACGATCGATGAGGTTGATGCGACCCTGATAGATTAGCAATGGCACATCGTGGGCACGCAGATATTCGTCTGCCACCTTTAATGCTTCGAGCGGCCAACGGCTGACGCCTACATAGAGAGCTTTGCCCTGACGCACGATGTCGACCAACGCCTGGAGAGTTTCCTCGAGCGGGGTGTTAGGGTCGTAGCGATGGCTATAGAACAAGTCGACATAGTCGAGGTGCATGCGCTTTAGGCTCTGGTCGAGACTTGCCATAAGATATTTGCGCGAACCCCAGTTGCCATAAGGTCCAGGCCACATATCGTAGCCTGCCTTGGTAGAGATGAAGAGTTCGTCGCGATAAGGACGGAAGTCGCTATCTATGAGTCTGCCCAAGGTTTCTTCGGCAGAACCGTAAGGAGGTCCGTAGTTGTTGGCAAGGTCGAAATGCGTAATGCCATGGTCGAAAGCATAGCGTGTGATTTCGCGGCTACGCTCCATTGGGTCTACACCTCCGAAGTTGTGCCAAAAGCCGAGTGATATTTTTGGCAACATCACTCCCGACTTGCCGCAGCGACGATACATCACGTCGGCATTGTCGTAGCGCGAGGAGAGGAAACCGCCCTCGCACTCTTTTGGTGGATAGGTAAAAAGATTAGTTTCCATTTTATAGCGTGTGTGTTATTTATCGTTTTCGATGAGATTAAGCAGATGTTCTACAGCCTCAGCCTCAGGAATGTTTTTCTCTACGCAGACTTGCTTCTTGTAGAGCGACACTTTGCCCGGACCAGCACCAACATAGCCATAGTCGGCATCAGCCATTTCGCCCGGACCGTTTACTATACAGCCCATGATACCTATCTTTAAGCCTTTAAGGTGCTTGGTGGCAGCCTTGATGTTGGCGATGGTTTGCTGAAGATTGTAGAGCGTGCGACCACAACCAGGACACGAGATGTATTCGGTCTTGGTGCTGCGCAATCGTGCTGCCTGAAGGATTCCGAAAGCTGTATCTTCGATGTCGGCAGCCGAGATATTGCCATTGTTCATGAGCCATATGCCATCGGTGAGTCCGTCCATCATCAGCGCACCCATGTCGGCAGCTGCATCGAGCTGGAAGTGCTCCTTGTTGTCGAGAGCATACATTTGGGCGAAGACCACAGGATTGAATACTCCTGCCTCCATCATCTCGTGGACTAAAGCACGCTGAGAGGCAAGGCGGTTGGCATGGTTTGTGGCGCAAACCACTACTACCTCTGGATGCTGACGCAAGCAAGCGAGATATTCGTCGGCAGGGTGTGGATATTGGAGAACCACAAACTTTAGGTCGGCTTTGACGGCTCCTACCATGGCAAGAGCGTTGCCAGGGAAGATAGGATAGGTGTCGGCACTACCGTCGTAGACATTGAAGTCGACGATGTATTTCTGTCCTTGCTTCTTAGTCTCAGGGAGCTTGGCGCCAGTATACACGAAGTCGGCTTTCTCGCCCTCGGTAGAGGTTATTACGACAGGCACATTGGAGCCACCAATGCCAAGCACAGCCCTTGTGGTGCGACGTACAGGGTGAGCCCAACAGAAATCCTTGGCAGCTGTGGCTGGAATCATGATGTGACCTTGGCGCTGAGCGATGTAGTCGACAAGATGGCGGGCAACAGGAATCTCTGCCTCAGGCTCTTCGCTCAACGAAACACGGATGGTGTCGCCAATGCCATCGGCAAGCAGAGCACCAATGCCCACAGCACTCTTTATTCTGCCATCTTCGCCCTCGCCAGCCTCGGTGACACCAAGGTGGAGCGGATAGTGCATGTCTTCTTTGTCCATAGCCTCAACGAGCAAACGAACAGACTGCACCATGACAACGGTGTTAGACGACTTGATGGAAATAACCACGTCGTTGAAGTCGTTGGCTTTGAAGATGCGCAAAAATTCCAAGCAGCTCTCCACAATACCTGCTGGAGTGTCGCCATATCTGTTGCGTATGCGGTCGGAGAGCGAACCGTGGTTGACGCCAATGCGCACAGCAGTATGGTTTTCTTTGCAGATGTTGATGAAAGGCACCAGTCGGTCTTCTATCTTTTTCAGCTCCAGAGCATATTCCTCGTCGGTATATTCCAGTTTCTCGAACTTGCGTGCAGGGTCTACATAGTTGCCTGGGTTTATTCTCACCTTCTCGCAATATTTTGCTGCCACGTCAGCCACATTGGCATTGAAGTGGACATCAGCCACCAGCGGAGTATCTTTGCCCAAAGCTCTGATGCCGGCATTGATATTCTTCATGTTCTCAGCCTCGCGGGTGCCCTGAGTGGTGAAACGCACCAGTTCGCCACCAGCCTCGATGATACGCATGGCTTGAGCCACACTCGCCTCGGTGTCGTTGGTGTTGGTGGTGGCCATCGACTGAATTCTGATAGGCTGGCTACTGCCCATAAGCAGGCTGCCGATGGTTACGGTGTTGGTGGCTCTGCGTTGGTATTGAAATAAGTCTATCATAGAATTAGCACTTAAATTTGTAATCGCTGATAGCGTCAAGATCCTTGTTGGCTTTCTCGATTTTGCTTCCTAAGCCAGCTTTCCAAGCATCTATCTTCTTGGCAATCTCTTCGTCGCCAAGAGCTATCATCTGAGCAGCGAGGATGGCAGCATTCTGAGCACCATTAACGCTGACTGTAGCTACAGGAATGCCAGGAGGCATCTGGAGGATAGAGAACACAGCATCCAAACCGTCGAGGATGCCGCCCTTGATAGGCACACCGATTACCGGCAATGGTGTAGACGCAGCAATAACACCTGGCAATGCAGCAGCCATACCAGCTCCGGCAATGATAACCTTGATGCCACGGCTCTTAGCGTTTTTAGCAAACTCTTCTACAGCGTCGGGAGTGCGATGGGCAGAGAGTGCGTTTACTTCAAAAGGAATCTCCTGATCTTCGAGCCATTTCATGGCTTTCTCCATTACGGGCAGGTCGCTTGTCGAGCCCATGATAATACTTACTATTGGTTTCATATTTTTCTTCTTTAATTCTTTAACTTCTTTAATTACAATATCAATAAAAATCCGCATACTGCTCCAACCATGAAGCCACTAACGATTTGGCGCAGAGAATGTTGGCGCAAAATCATGCGGGCGGTGCCCACGAGTCCGGCTACGAGGATTATCACCGAGAGCCACCATAAGGGATTGAACTGGAACACCAGCGAGATGGCGAGCAGAGCACCTGCCATGCCGCCAATGCCTGCCATGTGGATGCAAATCTTCCACCATATATTAACTAAGGCGCAAACCACCTGGATTGCCAACGCCGTGACCACGATGTTTGCCATGAACTGTGGGATTCGCATCACGGTCATCAAGTAATAGCACGTGAAATAACACATTATGGCAATGATGTAGGGCACCATACGGCGCTCCTTGCGTCCCATCTGAAACGAGGTCCAACCCTGATAGCGGCGATACAGATGTATCAATACCGTGGGCAGCAACACCGTAAACAGATACGTCAAGATGAGCACCTTTAATTGATAAATCAAAGGCAGGCGACTCATATAGCTAAATATGAACAACGCCAAGAGGCTCAACACAGGCAGATAAAAAGGCGTGAAAATCATGCTGATGATGCGAGCGGCAAGAATCATGCGCTTCACATACTTTGATTCGCCCTCGCTGCCTGTTGCCAATGGCGTAGGTTTGATATCGTTTCTCTCAAAAATTCCGTCCATAATGTTTGTTATTCCTTTCTCAATCTTGCTACTGGTAGTCCGAGTTGTTCTCTATATTTTGAAACGGTGCGTCGAGCCACAGGCAAACCCTTTTTTGCCAATAGTTCTGAAAGCGCATCGTCGCTAAATGGTTTCTTCTTGTCTTCTTTTTCGATTAATGTTTTGAGCGTCATCTTGATTTTGCGTGTCGACACATCCTCGCCTTCAGCCACAGAATAAGATTCTGAGAAGAAGAATTTGAGTGGGAATATTCCCCAGCGAGTTTGTGCATACTTCATGTTGCTAACTCGGCTGATGGTAGACTTGTCGAGTCCGGTTTTCTCGGCAATATCTTTCAGAATCATTGGTCGCAACTCGCTCTCGTCGCCATCGCGGAAGAAGTCGTGCTGCCAATCGATTATTGCCTTCATGGTGAGCGTGAGCGTTTGTCGGCGCTGTTTCAACGCTTCTATGTATCCGCGAGCCTTGTCGACATTGGTTTTAGCAAACAGCAATGCCTCTTTGTCGCGGCGGTTTAGTCCTTCTTTGTTGTTCTTATAGCTCTCTACCATGTTGACAAACTCTTGCGACACCTTGAGCTCAGGAATCTCGCCACGGTTTAGAGTGAAGCTCACATGACCGTCGTCGTCGGTGTCGACGATGAAGTCGGGAGTAATCTGGTTAACATTTCTGCCCATGGTTTCGCCAAGCGAAGCTCCCGGCTTAGGGTTCAGGCGTTTCATCTCTGTTTTGAGAACATTGGTCTGCACCTCGCTCAAGCCAAGTGCGTCGGCAATCTTGTCCCAATGTTTCTTGGTGAACTCCTCGAAATGATTAGCCACCACGCTGTGCATAAGCTCTTTCAGTCGGCTGTCGGGTTTGCGACTAATCTGAATGAGCAAACACTCCTGCAGACTGCGGGCGCCAACTCCTGCAGGATCAAAATCTTGGAGTTTCTTCAGTACCGCCTCTATCTGCTCAGGCTCCACATCCATATAGTTGTAGATGGCAAGTTCGTCGCAGATGGAATCGATGTCTTTTCGCAAGAATCCGCTATCGTCGAGCGAACCAATGAGATATTCCATTATCCGCTTCTCGGTGTCAGAAAGCTCTATCTCGCACATCTGCTCTTTCAGTCGGTCGTAGAACGACACAGGGTCGCCATACACCATCTCCTCGTAGTCGGCATTATTATTATCGTTTGCCGACCACACGGGCAGCATGTCGTCGTCGTGGGTGATGGAGTCGAGAGCAGAGTCTAAGTCGTTAGACTTGTCAGCCGAAGAGTCATCGCCATCGGTTCCATCCCAAGGGTTGTCGTCAATGTCGTCGTTGCTCTTCTCGAGCGCAGGGTTGTCGTTGAGCTCATCCTTCACCTTCTCCTCAAGTTCGGCAATAGGCATCTCCAGCATCCTGACAACCGCCAGTTGCTGTTGGGTGAGTCGTTGCTGCTGCGCAAGCTTTTGTTCTTGTTGTTGTGTAAGTTTCTGAGCCATGCTGCAAAATTACGAAAAATAATCCTTTAGTTTGCAAGCTAAGTCGGATAATTTATCTTGTTCCTGAATTCCATATTTGTTCCACACCTCCTGACAAGGTTCGTAGAGCAATGTTTTATCAAAATCTTTAGTCTTAATGCATGGGTCGCAAAGGCAGAATGTCCTTAGCGCCACAACCACCTCGTGTGGCTTTAGCTTTAGCAGTTTGGCAAGGTCTGCCACCTCGGGAGTTTCCTCAACCATAGTAGGCGGAGTGAGTCGGAAATAGAGGTCGAGAATCATCACCAACATCATTGGCGTGAAGGGTTCGCAACCCATGATAGGGCGGAAGTTGACCTCAAAACTCTCCACCACCTCTACTCCATCATAGAACGACTGCTCATTGCCGAAACCCTTCATGAGTCGAAGCGTCTCCACTCGTTTGCGAAATTTCTTTGGGTTGTGAGCATAGCTGTCCATCAATGCCTTAACGCTTGGCGATTCCACCTCGTCGAGTTTCGTCATCATGCGGTGAAGGTATTGTGGGTGAATATGCAGCTCCATACCAAGCTGTACAAGTTCTCGGGAGTAAATGGGCTTTACTCCAACTGGTTTCTTCATATAAATCTGTATGAGCATCAACCAGTATTCATCGTGCCATATAGGTTGTCGTGCCATAATATGTAGAGGTTTTGTGCAAACTTACACATTTTTTTCGAGATAAGAAACTGCTGAAAGATAAAAAGTTGCAGGACACACATGTTTTCTCATTTATTTTTCCATAGTAGTAAAAAAATATTCTAAAAAGTTGGCAGCACTACATGAAGACGATGACTTCAACCCTATAAACCCACCCGACCCAATGATGAAATACAAGGTAGAAGTCGCATATTCAGAATATGGTTATACTTCGGGAGGCTGAAATTACTTCACCATAACTTTCTTACCATTAATGATGTTGATACCACAATGAGGCTTGGTGAGCTTCTGTCCCATGATGTTATAGATGGTGGTAGCGCCATTTGTAGCTGTTGGTATATCTATAGCGTTTGTGGTATATGGAATGAGCATCAATGGATATGTTGTAGGCTCTTTGCCTTTTGAAAGAGATATGGTTCCGTCATCCTTGAATCCCCAATAACTTTGAATATAGTTGTGTATTTCGTAGAACTCTGTTTTTATAGCCTTGCGAAAGGCAAAAGGGTATTTTTGTACAGCATCATCCATCTTAGCAGAAATCCTCAGATATTGTTCGTATTTCGCAGATTGCAGGTTGTTGTATGCTGTTCCGTTATTGGTGAAGTGCCATACTTGCGATAATATGTCGTCTTCGTTTTTCTCTGTCATAGTACACTTTGCACTCTTATTGGCAGTAAGGTAAGTGTTATGAAAACGGTCGAAAATCATATAGTCGCCTTCAGCGATGGGAATGTCGACAGTATCGTTTACCAACACTTCGTATCTGAGCTGCCCCTTTTCGCCATTCACCTCATAGTCGAGAGTATAGATGCCGCTTTCTTTTATCTTGTTGAAGGTGAGGGTAGGTGTTGTTTCACCTGTGTTCCAAAGAAATGTGCTTCCAGGCAATGTTTCAGAGACATAGGGGCCAATCTCTACATTGTCGTCAATGTTTACTGTAACATCTGTGGTGTCTGGTTTTACTACACCGTTCACTTTAGTCTGCACCTGCATATATTTCACATTGATGTGGAATTTACATGGAGTGCGCACACCTGCTTGGTTGATATATACACCAGTGATGTCGCGAGGGCGAACTATAGGAGCTGTTGTTATGGTGTTTGTGGTGGCACCATTATCCCACTCGTAGCTTCCCCACACCACATATTTGTCAGGTCCCTGCAAAGTTAGATTAGCAGTCTCGCCATAATATACCGTTACGCTATCAGTATACTCTTCGCCATTATATGTGATATAGCCATTAACCTTTGTCATAGGATTTGCATCCTCGTTGACAGCGATAGTAAATACCTGTTGGCTCTCTATACCATTTTTGTTGGTATATGTGGCGCGATAAGCATAGCTCTTGTCGGTGGTAACGGTGATGTCGCGAGTAGTTTCGCCCGTATTCCATTTCCAATTGCCCGTATCCTCTTCGCCTTCTGGAAGCAGAGGTTTCAGAGTGAGAGTCTTGCCCTTAGGCAACGCCTTGTTCTTATCTACCTTGTATGTATTATTGATAGCGCCAAGTTCGTTGTTGTCGATGGTTTTTCCATCATATTCTATTTTTCCCTTTAGCTCTGTAGGCACCTTGTCGGCAGGAGCAATCTGTGGTTCGCGAGTATTCATCAATACGGAGTATCCCATGTGGTCGTAGCCACCACTTGTACCACCTTGACCACCACCATCAATACCCATCTTTTCGTAAGCTTGCTCAGAGAAAGGCATTTTTACTCCCTTGACACCTTCGTAGATACCGATTACGGTTCCCCAATAAGGTCGCATCTGTGCTCCCATAGCAGGTCCGGTCATGAGCCATGAACGAGAGTCTGTATAATAGAAACCGTTAGTATAATAATGGTAGTTCACCCATGGCAATCCTTCTATGTTCTGTGTTTGAGCAGCAAGATATTCGATACCAGCAGCCAATCGATGATCCATATATGCGAAGAGGTCGTCGCCCTGATTCCATATCTGATGAGCAATGTCTACGGCAAGGCCCAACGACATGGATGCATGACCAGCATCACGTCCGCTCTCGTTGAGCTGTCCGAGTTTGCCATAAGCTCCTGTCTCAAGTTCGGAAGGATATGTGGTGACAACGAAGTTGCCCAAGAATTCTGTCAAGCCGTCGGCAAGTATAGGATTGTCGGTACGTGGATTCTTGAATGTGCCTACTTGGTCGTACTTGATAGCGCCAAGACCCTGATTATAGATGAACACATCATCGCATAGCACACCTATTGACAACACGCACATAGCATTACACAATCCCCAGTTACTCCAATAGTGTCCAGGAGCTTGCCACCATTTACCGCTGTTCTCCCATGTACCATTATGACGACGCAGAAAATCGATAGCTCCTTGATACCAAATGTTGAGCATCCACTGCTTAAACTTTTCAAAGTCGGCAGGCTTCCATCCCTCGTAGTCGCGCATAAGTTCTGCTGCTTGAGCAAACTGATAACCATATAGTCCGAAGGCGAGGAATTGGTCGGATGAGCCTGTTACATTCTTAGTGGTGTTACACCATTTCATCAACACCTCTACAGCATGCTTTGCGCAAGCCTGGTTGTCTTCTATCTTCCAGCGCAAAGCATTCTGATATGCTATTGCTGCGCCACGACAAGTGTTGATATAGTTTTCGCCAGAGCCGCCACGCACGATAGTCTCGGTAGGGTAAGTTGCTGCTGTAGGCTGTGCATATTCAGCCATACGGAGTTTGTTCATAGCCTCTGTTACCTTCGTGTTGCCATCAGCCAACTGTTGTTTTATGCGGTCGAAATCGGCTTGGGTATGCAAACCTCCTGGGTGTATAAATCCACGGTTTGTATCATAAACGGCATTAGCATTGCCAGCATCGAAAGTCTTACCTTCCGAAGCCTTTGCTTTGCTTATTGAAGTCTTAAGCTTTGCTACCGCCTGATTAATTTGTGTTTGTGTGGTTGCAGAGTCTACTATTTTACGTACACTAAATAGCACATCAGAGAGGTCGTTGACAAGACCAGGCAGATAGCTGTTAGCATTGGCAATAATAGCCTCAGCTTCAGAGATTGCTGATTGTAGTTTCTCTGTATTGAAATCGCCTGCAGTACTACTATAGTTGATGCTTGTGTTTGGCATCATTGAGCCTGAAGCCCTCATCGTCTGTGGAGCAATGAAAGCTATTGCTGTTAAAAAAAATAAGTGTAGTTTCATATAAATGTCGTTGTTGATTGCTTATATATATATGTATACGTGCTACAAGGCAAAAATACTGAAAATAAAAATATAAATTTTATTGGATTTACGATATTTCAATATTAAAAAAGCATACTTTTAATAAGTTATCTGTATGGATAACTTGCAACATTATTTTTTTTTCGTAACTTTGTCAAGTAAACATTACGAATATGAAACCATTACCCAATGCGATATATACTATTCTTAATCCTAATATTTGCTGTTAGCTGCAGCGACAACAATCCGTTGTTGTCGCGT